>Ga0256914_1000004_pt1 | contig 277700 bp, 282 predicted proteins | sample HulkmetaG_FD_191571 | JGI IMG/M metagenome (GOLD analysis project Ga0256914, IMG submission 191571) | Hydrothermal chimney microbial communities from Main Endeavour vent field at the Juan de Fuca Ridge, Pacific Ocean - Hulk | ecosystem: Environmental > Aquatic > Marine > Hydrothermal vents ...
ACAGCTGTTAAAGAAGCTAAGAAGATTGTTGAGTATTGTATAGAGTTTAGTATAGATCTTGGATATAGTAGAAATCTATCTAATGTATATTCATTCGTAGAAGTTCAATTAGAGAGATTTAATGTACTACATAAGTTGAGACAAGCTATAGAGATACTTAAGCAAAGTAGTGAATATGTTGTTGATTTAATACCTGAAGTTAGATCAAACATAGCATATGCACTACCTATAGAGTATGTTAAGGGTATTAAAGATGTTGCAGGAATACCTGGAAGAATAACTGTTGTTGATGGTAAGATTACTTGCTTCTCAGAACCTAAATTTGGAGCTACATGGCATGTGGGTAGGGCTGTCTTAACATTTATGAAGTATTTTCCAGAATATAGAGCATGTATGAATATAAAGTATAGTGAAGAACTTATAGATATTGCTAGAAGTTTAGGAATGAAAATAGCCTTTTTCGATAGATCTGAAGAACCTGAAGAAGTTAGGAAGGTTGAAGGACTTTCAATACCTTGGGGAATTGAGAAGGCTATAAAAGGTCTTAAAGAACCACCTGACATAATTTATGATAAAGGTGCATGGGGTAAGGAGCCACAGATTAGAGTTTTTGGTAAAGATCCTATAGATGTTGTATATAAAGTCATTAGGATAGGTATAGAGTACTTAAAGAGGAAAGAATCAAAATCTACAAAGTAACCTTAGATAAGTACTCTAAGACTATTGGAACAATTTCAGAGTAGTATTTATTAATTTCTGAAGAATGTGGTATTTCATACTCTTCAGGATTTACAAGACTATTAGATACCAACAGTATAGCTCCAGACTTTATGCCTCTAATTTTCGATATTGTGAATAATGTTGCACATTCCATCTCAATACTTACAAATCCGAGTTTAGATAATCTTTTTGCAAGTTCAGGATTTTCAACGTAGAACATGTCATTACTAATTACATTTCCTAGAATAACCTTTCTATTACTTAATCTCTGCTTAATAAATTTGTACAATTCTAGAGCTATTTCTATATCAGGAACTGCTGGTACAATGACATTCTCAGTTAATTGAAGTATAGGACTTGTAGTGAAATATCCTGCTCCTGAAACAACTACAACATCTCCTCTTCTTAAATCAGGTATTAATGATCCTGTTGTTCCAAGTCTAATCATAATCTTAGCACCAAGCATTATTAATTCTTCAAAAACTATAGCAGCTGAAGGTGCACCTACACCATGACATGCAACACTTATTCTCTCTCCATTATACTTACCTGTGTATAGTAGAAATCCTCTATGTGTATTAACTTCTTCAACATCGTTTAAGAATGTTGTTATGAACTTTGTCCTATCTGGATCTCCTACGACGATTATTTTTTCAGAAACTTTTTCAGGACTTGCTTTTATATGTATTGGTTTTCTATACATCAAATATTTTAAATATCTTTCACTCTTTATGTGTTATCTTATGTACTAACTTACATTTAGATGCTACTAATAGTGTTGATAATGTTTTTGGTACTATGACCTTGTCTACACGAACAATCTCATAAACTTTCTCATTAAATATGTCTTCAGTTATATCATCTGAAAATTCTAACTCTTTAATATCTTTAAAAACTATTTTACGAGGTACTGCTTCAAGATCTTTACGTCTAACATTTAGATAGTCTATATTACTAACAATTACAACATCTCCAGTCTTTGCAAGAGTTTCTAAATGTGATTCTATTGCTTTATGAATTGCTTCTAGTGTAGTTATGTATCTTTTTAATGCTTCATTTATTAATTCTCCAATAGTTATTCCAAGCTCTCTTGCAAGTCTGAGAGCTCTCTCATATATAGGCATGCTAATACCTCTTATTGTAATTATTCTACGTTCTTCTGATGTCATACAGGTATTACTCTCTTACAAGTCTATAAATGTTCTCTCTTGAAAAATAGATACATTATTTATAAGCTATTGAACATATCATAGTTATAGCATGATAGTTACGATAGAGAAGTCAAGTATTAGAGGCATAGTAGATGCACCACCATCAAAAAGTGTTGCACAGAGATTGATATTAGCAACATTACTCTCAAAACCAGGAACTATAACTTTAAGAAGAATTCCAAAATGTGGAGACGTTTTATCTAGTCTAAATTTTGTAAAATCTACAAATGTAGAATATTATGAAGATAATGGTGTATATATATTCAAAATACCTGAAGAATTAGAATTAAAGAAGAATATTATAGATCTAGGTGATAGTGGAACAACATATAGAATTGCTATAGGTCTAGCATCAACATTTAGAGAAGCAGTAGTTCTTGAATGTGGAAGAAGTATGAGAAGAAGACCCATATCTGACCTAGTAGAAGCATTGAAGAAGCTTGGTGCACAGATACAATATATTGAAGAACCAGGATATCCACCTGTTAGAGTTAGAGGACCATTGAAAGGTGGTAAAGTTAGTATTAGAGGTGATATATCTAGTCAATACATAAGTTCACTAATATATGCAGGTATTAGAAGTGAAGATGGTATTGAAATTAATGTAAAACCGCCAATAGTATCAAAACCATACATGTTACTTACAGTTAAATTATTGAAAAATCTTGGAGCTGATGTTGATATTGAAGGTGATGAAGAAGAGGGATATACAATATTTTCATATCCTTCAGATATTGATACATTTAATCTAGAAGTTCCTGGAGATTATGCATTAAGTGCATTCATAATGTCTATCGCTGCAGTATGTGGTGAAGAGGTAGTTATTAGAGGTTTTAATGATTATCTAAATAGTGTAGATATAGAAATTTTACAATACTTTAAAGATATGAATATAAATGTTAAAAAGATTGGAGATCTAGTATATGTATCATATTCAGACAATATTGAACCATGTGATCTAGATCTTCATGACAATCCTGATCTTGTAATGCCTATAGTAGCTGTAGCCTCATTTTCAAATGGTAAATCTATTATAAGAAATGTTAAACATTTAATACATAAGGAGAGCAATAGACTTAGAGAGATTAGTAGAACACTCAGGGAATTTAATATTAAGACAAATATTGATGAGGAGAGAGGATATATAGAGATAGTTCCAGGAAGAGATTATAAGGCTGCAAATATAGATCTACCAGATGATCATAGAATTGCAATGATGTGTAGTGTTATTGCATGTAGAGTTGATGGTGTCACAGTATTGAGAAATGCTGAGTGTGTAAATAAGTCATGGCCTGAGTATTGGAATATATTAAGAAAATTGGGTGTAAGACTTGAAATACATTAATTTATTACCAAATATGCACAATATACACATGTCTATCTCTTAATTTTAAGAGATTATAATCTTAACATTCTGTGAAACTTAGAGAATTATTAAATACTAGAAAATTCCTGATAGCATGTCCAATACCTACAAAAAATGTTGACATAGCAATACATCAGGCAGAGAAAGCTATTAGTGAAGGTGCTGATCTTGTAGAATTTAGAATAGATTATCTAATGATAACAGACAGCTCAGAATATGTAGAATCTGTAATTAGAATTATTAAAGAGTTTAACTATCCAAAAATAATAACAATTCGAGAAAAATCTGAAGGAGGTTTTAGAGAAGTATCACCATATTTAAAACTTAAGATTTTAGAAATTCTTGAGAGGAAGACTAACACGTATGTAGATATAGAGTTAGAGTTTTATAGAAAGTATTATAGGAATATTAAAACAACAGAATATGAAGGATTAATAATTTCAAAACACTACTTCTATGAAAGACCAACAGAGAGAGAACTAACAATAACTATTAATGAAGCTTTGAAAATTCCTGAAGTTGATATTATAAAAATTGCATCAATAGTAACATCAGATAGTGATATAATAGAACTTTTAAGAATAGCAAATAGAAGAGAAAGACCATATCTAGCAATATTCCCTATGGGTAACGTGAAGATATATAGACTAATACCACCCTTACTAGGTTCAAAATTGATGTTTTGTCCTCTCGATGAAGGTACAGCACCTGGACAAATACCACTACACTACTGCTGTAAATTTAGAGAACTAGTACTACAAATTGAAGGACTATAACACTATGGAAGTTTTAGCTCTTCTTAAAGCCCAGCATGATGTTACGATAGCTATTGAGAATGTTGCTGGATGTCTACAGCTCACTTCTAAATGTACATCTAGTACTGTAGGTCCTTCACCTAGACCTTGTATTCCAATATTTGTCTTATTGCATAGTTCTATTAGTTCTTCCTCAATTTTAGCTATTTTCTCATCTTCAGATCTAGTATCTATCTCTCTTAGATAGAGTGCTTTCATAGCATTTTTCACAGCTATGCTTATTGTTGCACCTATACCAACACCTAGTGTGAGTGGTGGACATGCATATCTTCCTAATGATTTTACTAATTTAACAACAGCCTTCTTCAAAAATTTAAAACCTAGTGTGGGTGGTACTGTAAATGCTCTACATGGTAATTCACAACCACCACCTTTCGGTATGTACGTAATTTCAATAATGTTATTTTCAAAATCTTCAATAAATATTTCAACGTCAGGAATGCCTTTACCAACTCCTGTTCCTGTATTTCTATTCGTTAAGACATCTACAGCGTTTGGTCTAAGTGGAATTTCTCTAGTAGCTTCTTCAACAGCTCTCTTCAAAATATCTATAAACTTATTATCTATGCATATCTTTGAACCTCTTATAAAAAATATGTGAGTTCCAGTATCTTGACATATAGGTCTTCTTAATTCTCTAGCAAGTTTAATATTCTCAATAATACATTCTAGAACCTTCCTACAGGTGTCAGATATCTTATAGCTATTATATATTTCTAATAGTTTTCTATATACATCTTCTGGAAGTTCTATCTGTGCTCTATATATCAATTCTTTTACTATATTTTTAATATTTTCAGTTAGTAGCAAGCTTCTTCACCATTCAGGTCGGCCGTTGTTCATCATTTTTTAAATCTCTTCAAGTATGCTATTGTTGAATGTTGTGTATGCATTATTATGAATCCTCTAGCTTCTTCATCTGTAGGATACCAACCTTTTATATAGTCTGCAAGTTCTTTATCATAGCTTGCATATTCACTCCATCTACCTACAGGTACTACATTTCCTTTATATAGTTTGAGTTTTACAACTCCACTTATCCACCTGTTCATCTCTTCTACAAGTTTTGACAATTCTATACGTAGTGGTTCTAGCCATAGTCCTCTATACACTAGGTCACTCCATGTCATATCTACTATCTGTTTAAATCTCCATTCATGTGGTGTGTATACTATCTTTTCAATTTCTCTATGTGCCTCAAATATTGTCACAGCTGCAGGTGCTTCATATACTTCTCTACTCTTAAAACCTACAGTTCTATTCTCTATATGGTCTATAAGTCCAACACCACAACTTCCAGCTAGTCTATTTAATGTGTTTATGATGTCTATAAGTTTCATCTTTTCACCATTTATAGATATTGGTATACCATCTCTAAACTCTATCTCTAAATATAGTGGTTTATCTGGAGCTTTCTCTATTGGTGTAACCCATTCAAGAGCATCTTCAGGAACTTCAACCATAGGATCATCTAGTTCTGGACCTTCAATACTTCTTGACCATATGTTTGCATCGATACTAAATCTCTTATGTATTTCAGGTATTGGTATTCCATGTTTTCTAGCATACTCGATCTCTTCAGCTCTAGTCATATTCCAACATCTAACAGGTGCTAATATCTCAATTTCAGGTGCTAAAGCTCTAATAACTGCCTCAAAACGTATCTGATCATTACCTTTCGATGTACATCCATGAGCTATCGCATCTGCACTCTCCTTCTTAGCTATTTCAACAACCTTCTCAGCAATTAATGGTCTTGCAAGTGCAGTACCTAGAGGATATTTTCCTTCATAAAATGCATTAGCTTTAATTGCCTGTGCAATGTAGTTATTTACAAATTCTTCCTTAGCATCGATAGTGTAGTGTTTAACTGCACCAATCCTATATGCACGTTCTTCAATTTCTCTAAAATCATCACCCTGACCAACATCTACAGTTACTGTAATAACTTCACAACCATACTTCTCTATTAACCATTTTATACATATAGAAGTATCTAGACCACCTGAGTATGCTAGAACAACTCTAGAAATCTTCTTGTTCGTATAGTGACCACCCTCTTCTACACCCATCAGTCACTATATATAAACTATACCTCAAGCTTTAGACAATATGACTAGAGGATTATTAAGAGAGAAGAGACTTGAAAAATACACAATACTGTATGAAATACCTGAAAACTACACTACAATATCTTCAGGAATATTTGGAGGATTTGGAAAGTATAGATACATAATTTTGAAGACTGTATCAAGAGATTTTAATGAGAGAGATGTATATAAGTGGTGTAGAAGAGAGATATTAGACAAATATAACCTACCTAATGAGACTGTGGTATTGTTAACATGTGTTGATGTTAATGATAGAGTTAGAATTATCGAAAATGTAGAAGATAATACTATAGATGTTGTAATGACTATAGGTCTAGAACCTGTAGTATGTATAGACTATGACAAAATATATACACCACTAGTTGGTGGAACTATAAACATAGTAGTATGTACCGATACTAAATTAACACCTCAAGGATTACTAGACCTATACAGGACTATTATAGAAGCTAAGACAATAGCAATTGTAGATACATTACTAGAATGTAATTCGAGACCAACAGGAACAATGACAGACACATTAACAATATCAGCACCAATAGACTATAAAGGATATACAACATGTAGTATAGTTACAACAATAGGAAATAAATTATCAAGAATAGTTTATAGAAACATAATACAAAAATACATACAAAACCTAGAAAACACAAAACTTGAAGACATAATAAGCAGGATAGTGAAAAACGAAATAAGGTATAGAAAGGTCATCATAGAGACACTCTGGCGGCCCCGCCGGGATTTGAACCCGGGACCTACGGCTTAGAAGGCCGCCGCTCTATCCAGGCTGAGCTACGGGGCCTTCGAACATGTCTAGATTACAGACTATTTTTAAATCTATCTCTATGCAAACTTTCTATTACATCAACCTTACGTAAAGGAAAGTTTTTAAAATAACAATATTGTGAAACTACGACTGTAAAGCCCCGGTAGCTCAGCCCGGTTAGAGCGGCCGACTGGTAATCGGCAGGTCCCGGGTTCAAATCCCGGCCGGGGCTCCATTGTTTTCGATCTTGCTTATTTCTCTTTGTTTTTCCTGTTTTTCATTAGTTCTTTCAATTTCTTCATTGGTTTCGTGAATATTGGTTTTTCTGGTATTAATCCTTCTGGTCTGAATAGTAGTATTATGATTATTACTACTCCAAACATTACCCATAGGAATAGGTAGTTTGGTGGGAATGGTAGTGCTGTTAGTGGTCCATATGTTCTTATTAGTGCTCTAATTATTACGTAGATTAGTGTTCCTACGAGTGTTCCTATTAATCCTCCTACTCCTCCTAGTAGTATTATTAGCCATGGTATGAATGTCCAGTATAGTCTAGCCATTACTCCTACAGCTGCTGCCTGTAGATATAGTGCATTTAATGCACCTGCTATTGCTGCTACTCCTGATCCTATTCCCATTGCTATTATTCTTAATATTGTGACATTTCTTCCTAATGTCTGTACAACAAGCTCATTTTCTCTCATTGCTCTTAATACTCTTCCAAATGGTGTATTACATAGTCTGTTAAGTATGTAGAATACTACTATGGCTATTATGACTATGCATAGTACAGAGACCTTATCTTCATAAGGTCCTGCCCATGCAAATATATCTCCACTAAGAGGTTGTCCTAGTGGTGTAAATACTTTGAGGTATAGTAAGTATATTGTTATTTCTGCTATTCCTAGTAGATACATGGCTAGGTAATCCTCTTTCAATCTTACAGCAGGTATTATAGATACAGCTCCAACAGCAAATCCTATTATGAAGCTTGTTATGACAATAGCTATTAGAAGTCCTATTGATGCAAGTGCATTTCCTTGAACATACTTCAATGCCCAATTCCACAGTGGGTATACTGCTAACATTCCAACAGCATATGACATAGCTTTACCGAAGTTTGGAATTCCTGCATATCCAACCTCTATATTAAGTCCTGATGATACTAGCAGGTAGAGTCCAAACCACACACCTATATACTCTAGTAGTGGTACTATGCTTGACATAGCTACACTCTACGTGTGATAACTTTTCTACCTAATAATCTTTCTATTAAACTACCAATACCTTTAGGACATATTAGCAATACTATAACCATTATTATTAGAGGAAATACATAGCCTAGCTCTGTATATCCTGTTATGTATGGTAGAAATATCTGTGACAGTCCTATAACATATCCACCAATTATAGCACCTATAAGACTATCAAGTCCTCCAACAATGCTTGACGCAAATATTAGTGGTAGCTGACTTGACCCATATGATGGGTCTGTAACACTGACACTCGGTATTAATGGCCATAAAACTCCAGCATATGCTGATAAGAGACCTGAGAGAGCCCATGAAAATACTCTCACAGCTTCTAAATTAACTCCAAGAGTTTGAGCAAGTGATGGATTTTCTACAGCTGCTCTTACAGCTATTCCAAACTTAGTCTTGTAAAGTATTGTGAATAGTATTATGTAAAGTACAGCTATCGACAATGTTGAGAATATGAGTAACATAGGTATTGAACCTATAGTGAAGTCAGATGCATACCATAGAGGTCTAACCTGTATTCCAAGATCTTGAAGATAGTTAGCATATATGAACAATAGTCCACATAGTATGAAGTCTCCAGCAAATGTAGCTATCATGAGCATTACTATAGATGCACCTCTCCTAATCAATGGTCTTATAATCAGGTAGTATACCAATATGCCAACTATCGCACCAATAATACACTCAACAGATAGTGAGAAGTATGGATGTATATGTAGTAGATAGTACATAGCTGTAGCTACATACGTACCAACCATAGCAAAACTTCCCTGCATAAAGTTTGGCACTTTAGTAGTCATGTATGTTAAAGTTAGACTAATAGTTAGTAGAGCTATTATATTACTGTAACACACAGCTTGAATAATGAAGGAACTAATCATAATTCGAAGATACGCATATACGAGGATTTAAATGTTATCAGATGTACATATTTTAAACTTATTGAGAATTATAACACTTCTAGATGGACATCATTGAGTATATTGATCAGATTGCTACACCTATAACGTCACTACTAGACACAACTTGTGATACAACTTAAAAGTAGTTGATAATACTAGGATTTGACTATGGTTAGCAAGAAGGTAGGAGCTATAATAGCTGGAGTCATAATAGCAATAATAGTTATAGGTGTTGGAGTTTGGTATGCAATATCACATAAAGCACCAACAAAGGCTGCACCAACAGTAACAGCAAAGAAACCAACAAAACCAACAAAGCCCACGGCTGTAACTACTGTAACTCTAGGTTTTCTTTTGCCTTTGTCTGGTGGTTTAGCTAGTGATGGTGTTTTGAATAAGTATGTTGCTGAGCTTGCTATTCATGATATTAATAGTTGGCTTGCAAGTGTTGGATTACCATATAGGTTTAGGGCTGCTTTCTACGATACATCGACCACTTATCAAGGTGCTGTTAAGGCTTATCAAGCTGCTAAGAGTGCTGGTATTAAGGTTATTATTGGTCCTATGAGTAGTCTTGCATTGACAGCAATATACAAGATGGCTGAAGCTGACCGTATTATTGTTATTTCACAATCATCAACAGCTATGAGTCTACATGTTGTTAAGCCATACGTATTTAGACTAGCACCACCAGACATGTGGCAGAGTAAGGCATTAGCAACAATAATTAAAGATCTTGGAATTAAGGCTGTATGTATAATCTACCGTGTTGATCCATGGGGTAAAGGATTGACTGAGTATTTAGAGAAGAATCTTGATAAGTATGGTATTAAGTATGTAGCAATTGGATATCCACCATCTGCAAGCACATTTACAAGCTATGTAGCTAGACTTGACTCATGTATTAAATCCTTCGTAGCTAAGTACGGTATTGCACATGTAGCTGTTGAAGCAATAACATTTGACGAAATAGCATACATTCTAAAGACAGCATCAAGCTATCCAACACTAATGAAGGTTATATGGCTTGGATGTGATGGATTTGCAGGTAGTCCAGCAGTATATAAGGTATGTCCAATAGCTACAAAAGTTAGACTACTATCAACAGTAGTTGGACTACCTGAAAGTAGAATGAACTGGTTAAAAGAGAGAATATTGAAAGAACATCCAGGTGTTGTTGGAACATGGGAATATGCATCAATAGAATATGACGCAGTATGGATTGCAGCACTATCAATAATAAAGTCATACATAGACACTGGAACACTAAACACAACATACATAAACGAAATACTACCACAAGTAGCAAAACTATACAGTGAAGGAAAACCAATACCAACAAAGAAAGGACCACTAACAGGACCATGGGTAACAGGAAAACTATGGGGTAAAGGAGCACTAACAGGACCAATAACACTAGACAAATACCACGACAGAGCAGGAGCTAACTACAACATATACGCAGTAATACCAGCAAAGACAAAGACAGGATGTGAATGGAAACTTGTAGGTATGTGGAACTTAGAGACAGGTAAGATTGTTGAATATTTAAAGTCTGTATTTACACCACCTTCATAAAAACTATACTGTAATCTTAATCTCTCTTCTTTCAAATATATTTAAAAACCTTCTCAACTCTTCACTTCTAGGTCTTTCCAATATCTCGTCTGCTGGTCCTGCCTCTACTACTCTCCCATCTTCAAAATATATTACATATTCTGCAAGTCTTCTTGCCTGTTCTATTGAGTGTGTTACAAATATTATATCAATCTTCTCTTTCAATTTAAGTATTGTATTCTCGATATATCTAGTAGATTCTGGATCTAGATGTGCTGTAGGTTCATCTAAGAGTAACACTTCAGGATTTAGGGCAATTGCTCTAGCAATTGCAAGTCTCTGAATTTGACCACCAGATAGATTTGTAGCAGGTAGATGTAGTCTATCTTTAACCTCATTCCACAGATTTGCAAGTTTTAAAGCTTCTTCAACTCTAATCTTAATCTCATTCTTATCCTTAATCTTTCTTATAGATTTCAATGGATATGCAATATTGTCAAATATGCTCATTGGTAATGCTATAGGTCTTTGAAGAACCATTACAACTCTAGTTCTAAGTTCTTGTGGATTTAATTTAAATATATCTTCACCCTTAAACAATACTTTACCGCTAATCTTCGCATTATATACTTCTATAACTCTATTTAAAGTTCTTAAGAATGTTGATTTACCACTACCAGATCTTCCAATAATTACAGTTAACTTTCTCCTAGGAATTGATACTGTAACATCTTTTAATGCATGTACTATCTTTCTACCCTGTCTATACCAGACATTCAACCTCTCTATAGTGAATAGTAAGTCTTGACCCACGTTACTTAATACTCTAGAAGTTGGTTTTAAAATAGTAATGTCTTACTTAGATTATGTAGCGATATACATAATCTATATAGCTATATAAAAGACTTACCTACAATTATAGAGGTACAACTTAAAAATATATAGTTCATTGATATCCCATGGCTAAGACACAATACATATTGATTACTATACTAGTTGTAGCTGTAGTTCTCGGTATAGCAATCTACTTATACACTGCACATAGTGTGAAACAGGTAGAAAAAGCACCTCAAAGATCATCTATAGTGATTAGAATAGGTGGAGCAACAGCGCCAATGTACCAAATTGAGAAATGGATAAGTATTTTAGAGAAAAGGTACCCAAACATAACGGTGATATATGATGCAGTCGGTAGCGGTAAAGGTATTGCTGGCTTTTTAGAAGGGATATATGATATAGCGCTTCATGATCCACCAATGCCAACACAGCAGTGGGAAGAAGCATATAGAAAATATGGGCCATTACTTGAATGTCCTGACGTTGGTGGCGCAGTCGTATTAATATATAACATTCCTGGAATCTCTGGAACATTAAACTTAACTGGAGAGATAATAGCTAACATATTCATAGGAAAAATAAGAAATTGGTGTAATAAAGAGATCCTAAGGTATAATAAGGGTCTTATTAAGACATGTAAAGATCATCACTATTACATACCTATAATACCAGTAGTTAGAAGAGAAGCTAGTGGAACAACATTCATATTTGTAACTTATCTAACTATTGTGTCAAATACATTCAGAAAGATAATGAGAATACAGTACAGTAAAAGAGGTCCCATGGCATACTTTAGACCTGACTGGTCAAGTATTTGGAGAGAATATGCACATACTATAGCTTATGGAATATACGCATCAGGCAATTATGGAATTGCATCAACAGTCAAACGTACTCCGGGTTCAATAGGCTATGTTGAATGGAGCTATGCAATATTCTCTAACTTAAATATGGCAAGAATATTGAACAGATACGGAAATTTTGTATATCCATCATATAGAAATATTGTAGAAGCATTTGAAAATGCTGCAGAAATACTGAGAAAGGAAAAGTTTAATCCACTAGGAGATCTATGGAAGGAGAAGATATTTGAGAAAATATTGAATCCTCCCGGAAACGACAGTTATCCAATAATATTCTTCTCACACTTAACAGTTAAGCTATATTACAAAAATCCTCTAAAGGCCATCGCAGTATATAGATTCTTATCGGTGGTCTGGTCTATGAATAACACATATGTTAGGGGTTATATACCAGTACCTAAGAGCATAAGGTCGATATGTTTAAGTACATTCATAAGATATGCAAGGGTTGATAATAGATCTCTAACTAGCTTCATAGGGATAACTAAGAATAGTTAATGTTAACACATGTGTGTTATGAAATCTAAAAACATATCAGACATCTTTCTAGCAATTCCACTATTGATATCTCTAGGACTTGTATTATACTTCCTAGTGGTGTTAGTATACTATAGTATTCCTTCAATAGTTTCAGGATATTTATTTAGATATGAGGCAGCATTACCATCAATTTACGGTTCTCTAATAATTTCTATAATTGCTGTAGTTTTATCGTTAATATTTTCGATAGCATTAACAATATTGATAAATGAATATCTTCCAAAATTTTTGGAGGGAATTATATCATCTCTAATTGATGTACTTGCAGCATTTCCAACAGTGATATTCGGTATTTGGGGTTTACAGATATTTGCTCCATATTTCAGAGATTTTGTTGAATGGCCACTATATAGATATCTTGGATTTCTACCACCATTCTCATACCCACCATATCAACTACAGTCAGCATTATTGACAGGTGTTGTACTTGGAATAATGGTTACACCATTCGCAACCGCTGTTATTAGAGAGGCATATAGGACAATACCTAGAGAACTTAGAGAAACATTACTATCTCTTGGTGCTGGTAAATGGGAGATTGCTAAAATATCTCTAATACAGATTCGTGAAGCAATTATCGGAGGATTAACATTAAGTTTTGGAAAAGCTATAGGTGAGACAGCTGCTGTAGCATTGCTTATTGGTGGTATTCCATGGTTCTGTCCATTAACAGCACAGTGTGAAGCTATTCCAGCATTAATAGTGTCTGAGATTGGTATGGGACTTATGTATCCAAATCTTCTAAGTGCATTAACAGCTCTCTCACTAATACTATTCATAATTGGTGCAGTTGCACTATTTGGAATTAGGTATGTTGTTAGAAGAATACATAGGTGATCTCTATGGTTCGTAAGTATAGGGTTAGAGATCTAATACTTGGAATATTAGTATCAACAACATCAGGAATAGTACTATCACTAATATTGTGGATGCTGTTAACAGTAGTATACCTAGGATCACAACCACTCTTAAAAGAGGGTATTAGAGCATTGATAGAAAGTCCCAATGTTGTACCTATGTCTCCAAAAATTGGAGGTATTGGACCAATGATATATAGTACATTAGTCATAGTTGGAACATGTGTAGCTATTGGACTTCCAATAGGATTTCTAACCGGTCTATACCTGTATGAACATCCTACTAGTAAGCTATCTAGAATATGTAGAAGACTTCTTGAAGTACTTGTTGAAGCACCAACAGTATGTTATGGAGTTGTTATATATCTAACATTTATACTAGCTTTAAAAGAGAAGCTTGCAATATTTAGTTCACTAAGCCTACTATTCATAATAATTCCATATGTAGCAATACAGACATGTGATATACTTTCAACACTACCAGCAGAATTGAAGGAGACATGTGTAGCTTTAGGTCTATCTAGATGGCAAACACTTAAAGTACTTACGAGAGCTGCATGGAGAGCACTTATTGCAAATATGATGATTAGTATTGCTAAAGTTCTTGGTGAGACAGGACCACTACTCATTGTTGCTCATGTAACAGTAAAACTCTCATGGGGACCATGGATATATCATCCATTAACATCTGTAGCACCTGTACCATTGACAGTGTTTATATATGCTGCAGCTAGAGCAGCTTTAAGTAAAGTAGTGATGCTTGGATGGCTTGCCTGTCTAGTACTTACATTGATGGCATTTGGACTGTTTATAATTGCTAGAATTTTGAGTAGAACTATCGAGATATTGTAGGTTAAGGTGTTACTCTTCTAATATCTCTTGGAAATGGTACTGCATCTCTAATATGGTCAAGACCACAAATCCACATTACAAGTCTATCAACTCCAAGTCCAAAACCTGCGTGAGGTACGGATCCATATCTTCTAAGATCTATATACCATTGATAATCTTCAGGATTTAGACCAAATCTCTTAATCTTCTCAATAAGCATTTCAGGATCTTCGATTCTCTCACCACCACCAATAATCTCACCATAACCTTCAGGAGCTAGAACATCTACGGATAGAGTTCTCTTAGGGTCGTTTGGATCATTCTTATGGTAGAATGCTTTTATATGTTCTGGAAATCCGTAAAGGTGTATAGGAACATCAAAATACTCCATTAATACTCTCTCCTCATCAGCACCAAGGTCAGAACCCCATTCAATATTTAGACCTCTATTCTTCAATATTTCAATAGCCTCATCATACTGTACTCTTGGAAATGGTGGTTTAACATTTTCAAGCTTCTCAATATCACGTTTAAGTATTGAAAGTTCTTCAATTCTCTCATCAAGAACTTTCCTAACAATATGACTTACAAGTTCTTCAGAAACTTTCATAACATCTTCCATATGTGCCCAAGCCATCTCAGCTTCTGCATGCCAAAATTCTGTTAAATGTCTTCTAGTTCTTGATGGTTCTGCTCTAAAGCTTGGAGCTATTGTATACACTTTCTCTAATGTAAATATCATTGCTTCTAGATAGAATTGAGCACTTTGAGTTAAGTAGACTTTCCTATCGAAATACTGTACAGGAAAGAGTGTTGCTCCTCCCTCGACTGCTGCAGATACGAATATTGGACATTGAACTTCATAAAAACCATTCTTTCTAAAGTATTCATGTATTGCTTGAAATACTGTATGACGTATTCTCAATATAGCCCACATCTTTCTACTTCTAATCCATAGATGTCTAACATCTAGAAGATATTCAGAGTCTGTCTGTGCGGCAGATACATTTATTGGAAATGGTTCTCCAATAAAATACCACAGTATCTTAGTTACATGAATCTCCTTACCTCCAGGTGCTCTAGGCTCATTCTTAACAATACCTTCAATAATTATTGAGGATTCGATATTCAACTTTCTAGCTTCTTCAGCTAAATCTCCAGAGAACACTGCCTGAATTATACCTTCACCATCTCTAATGACTATGAATACCTTATCTCTAAACTCTCTCTTCCTATATACCCAACCTCTAACCTGTACTATATCACCATCTTCACAATATTTCAATACTTCAGATATCTGCTTAAGCATCCTTCATTAATTGAAATCTCTACTTGATAAGTCTTGTCATTCTTTCTTTTCTTCTGTCTCACAATATACTGCTTCAACAACTAGATTAGCACCATGTATTGGACAGGTCTCTGATGATATTGCACCAATATGATCACCTTCTCTGAATCCTCTTCTAAGTCTATAATCACATAATGGACATTTTAGTACTGTTACTGCTTTTGTTGTTACTAGCTCAACGGGTTGTGGCATTAGTACATGTTTTCTCATGAAGAAGTATGTTATGAATATTAGAACTATTATTGCACAGATAGTTATACTTGTGAAGTATAGTATTACCAAGTCTAGACTTGTCACTGACCTACACCTATAGTATTACCAACTCCAATTAATATAACTTCTTCGTTATCTCTAACATTTTCATCTATAATTCTACAAATTCTTTCAACACTTTTACTAGTAGCTTCTGCAATATCTTTATTCATTAATGTTAAAGCTTCAGGAACACCCATCTTTATCAGTATTGCATATAGTGGTATTCCATATCTAGCTGCTATAGTTTCAATATTAAACTTCTCAACACCAATACCACCAATAGCAACACCAATACCTTCAGCTATTGATCCAGTCTTCTCACCTTCAAGTTTTAATGCAGCATCTACAGTTATGATCATCTTAGGCTTAACACCACATCTCTCTACTAGATATATAACAGCATCATCAAGTCTACCAGTGTTCGAACCTGGTCCTAGAGCCTTTATAATATATACAGTCTTGTTCCTATATCTACATCTTGCTATGTATGTATTCTCTATAGAGTGGTTTAGCGGTTCAACTTCTTCACACTTCTCTTTCAGAAACTTATATGCTGTTAATGGTCCAGCACTATCACCTATAGGTTGTCCTTTTGTAAATGCTGATATTGCACCATTTAGAGCATTTACAAACTCTTTAATTTGTGGTAATGCCATGTATACTTGCAGTAGTAGGTATGGGTTCTTATATTTCATACCAAGTTTGTAGTAGTGCATTATTATCTTGTATATGTAGTTCAATACTCTCAATGCTTCAATACTGCTTGCAAGATTTTGAATTATAGGTTTATCTACAGGAATTATCCTTCTAACAAGCTCTTCAAGTCTATGATCGTACAGTATTATCAGATGTTTAAGTTTTGATACTAAACCTTGAGGTTCTATCTGTGTTGGTGTTATTACAACATACTCTATCATATCCTTAATTCTATTCTCAATTTCTGACCTATTTGGAGTTGATATATTTTTTCTACGTGCAATATTTTCTATAGTTGAAACTACATTAGCAATATTTTGATTTAAAACTCTACCAAGATCAACAAGTAGTCTGTTGATAGTTCCTGATAGTCTTAGAAGTTGATAGTAGTCTCCAAATAGGAATGGAAGTATGAAGAATAGTGCTAGCCAAAATAGAAACCACCAAAAACTATTTCCACCACCATAATATGTGTATAGTGGATTTTGAGTAACATTCCTACTCTGTTCAGCAAATACTGCTAGATATCCTAGAGCTACCCTAAGCATATATATCACATGGTAGAAAGCTGATATTTAAATATGTATATTACATGCTTTAACAAGTGCACAATACCTTAAAAGTCTGAACATTTACTAGATAGAGGATGAAGTACAGATTGTTAGACATACTTGCATGTCCATATGACAAAAAATTTCCATTAACACTCATAGTTATAGAAGAGAAAGAGTATCCTGAGAGGAAGTATGAGTGGGAAAAGAAACCATTTTGTGAAGAATATTGTGGACTTTTGAGAAAGTATATTAAAGATATAAAAGATGCACCGTGTGAAGAATGTATTAAGAAGGAAGTTGTAACAGGAATATTGTACTGTCCTGAATGTGGAAGATGGTATCCTATTAAGGAGGAGATACCAATACTACTTCCAGATGATTTAAGAAGTGTTAAAGAAGATGTAGAATTTCTACAATCTATACAGGATAAGTTGAGAAGTATAGCTCCTGAACTTGCAGATAAGATATTGAAGGAGGGTAAACCATTCAATCTCCAATCAAAGTCTTAACTAACCCTCCTCACTAGTACTTACACTGGTAGTCTTTTCTTCCTTCAATGTAGTGTACTTCAACACCTCTATATCTAAAATCTCTACAAAATCTTCAAACTTCTTCTTCAATATTCTAAAAGCTTCTTCAATAAGATCTCTCATTGACATATTTCCAAAAGATTCTATCCAAAACACATACTTGTTAGTTTCCCAATCAACCTTTATGGATCCTTCACATACATGTTCACATGTCTTCCATCTATTAAAAGTACATTTTTCAACATCTTTAACCTTCATACCCTCATTATCATTCCAATCTAGAGCATCAGGACATATATCTTTACACATGTCATAACACTTCTTATCACTACTATTCACTATAATGACCTTAGGATAGTAGTAGTATGCTGCTAGACATGCCTGCCATTTAACATGTTCTCTAGCTCTTCCAAGTCTAGCTATTGCTTCAAGAACAATTCTCTGACCTTTACCAAGCTTGACTATGGGTATGTCAGGATATACAGGTTCTACATCTGGATCATCACTCTTCAAATCTCTACTATACACTATTGTTGGTTCTCTAGCCTCTACCTGTAGTGTAAGTCTTGCAGAACATTGTGACTGATCTACAAGACCTTCTTCACATTCTTCAATCTTTGGAAATTTCTTCAAATTAGTCTTTAATGGTATTAATGCTAATCTATGTGCAAGAACTTCATCAAACATCACAGACGTATTATCTAGAATTACAACCTCATCAATTGCTAGACATGGAACATCTGAAATTAATACTCTTCTCAAGGCATTTATTAGTGGAGGACTTATACCTTCAATAACCATCTTCAAATAGTTATCTTCCTTCTCTAAGATTCTTACATTGATTGTAGGCATATTGTAAGTCTAGAAATTGTCTACCTATATTACTTTTTAGCTTGTTGAGCTTTCATTTTTCTCTGCATCTTCCTGACCCATGTCTGCTTTCTTGGATCACGTTTAAACTTTATCATACTTACAAAACATTTTCTACTACAAAATCTCAATATTGTACCATCCTTCTTAACATATGTTATTCCAAATCCTGGTGGTATTGGTGCTCCACAGAATGAACATTTATATATTCTCATTGCATTTTAACTGTATGTGAACATACTTATAAATATTCCTAATTATCACAATACTGGTACTTAGTTATCAATTATCAGGTCAGAAAGGTTCTTAATAATGTGTGGGATATACCTAACATGAGGGTTGCATATATTTCAACTTTTCCTCCTGCTAAGTGTGGTATTGCTGAATACACATATGACCTAGTTACATCAATACTAAAAATATCACATCGTACAAACATAACAATACTACGTTTAAGAACTAGAGAAGGTGATACAAATCCTGAAGAGTATGAGTTAGATAAGATTGGAGATATTGTTGATGTAGGTCTTGCAGGCTGTCCAGACTATGATAAGATTATTAATGAAATTAGAGAACGTAAATATTTCGATATAATACATATACAACACGAATATTCTCTATTTCCATGGAGTTCAGATTTTATAGAAATGTTGAAAAATATTAAGAAATACACATCAACGCTAATAATAACACTCCACACAGTTAGACATGTACTACATTATGAAAATATTCATGAATTTCAGAGAAAGATATGTGAAATTGCAGATGTAGTAATTGTACATAGTTCACTACAGGAGATGGAGTTAGTACATCAGGGAGTTAGTATTGATAAGATTGTGAGAATACCACATGGTACACGTATATTGAAAATTGTGAGTAAGATAGATGCTATACGTGAACTTAATTTAAATATTCCAAACAACTTCAAGGTAATATTAATACAGGGGTTTTTAAGGAAAGATAAGGGTCTTCATATAATATTAAGAGCACTCGACCTACTAGTAAATAAGCATGGTCATAGAGATGTTATACTACTAGTTGCTGGACAACTTCAAGGTGAAGAAAATAGGAAATATGTTGAAGATTTTATGAAATCTACTAAAAATATGCAGGGTAGGATTATAATAATGTCAAAATATTTAACTCGTAGAGAGATAAATCTAATCTACTCAGCAGCAGATGTCATAGTACTACCATATATAGATGTTAAGGGAGATATTGGTGTTAGTGGTGCATTTCATCTAGCTCTTGGAAGTTTTAAGCCTATAGTATGTGCTAGAGTTCCTAGATTAATAGAATGTTATGAACTTGCTCCAAGACTTACATTCCCACCTGCAAATCCTGAAGCATTAGCAGCTAAGTTGAGTATAGTCTTGTCAAACTATGAGAAAACTCTAACCTACATAAGACCATTAATACAGTATGCATATGAGACTAGCTGGATAAATGTTGCAAAGATGCATCTAAGATTGTACTCAGGTGTTGAGCCATATATGATAGATATACACTATGAGAAGTTGCCTGCTAAAACTGAGACTATGAAGATAAGTAGAAAGATACCTATAAAGATTAGAGAAGAAAGAACATAAACTATTATATAAATCTATTAGAAATTTTAAGAAAGGTGGATAGAATATTGCTGCAACTATACCCATAGATATTATTCCTAGAATTGTGTAAAGTACTAGACTTACAACATCTCTCTTAGTACCTATAAGTACAACTCCAAGAGCAAGCAGTACTAAGATTATGAATGCTATATATATTAGACTAGTATAAAATGACGAGTATTCATGATAAAATTTTTGCAACATCCTTATGTAGTCATATATGCTCAATATCACATACATATACGATGCACTTACAATTACTCATTCCAAGTAATTTATATGCATAGCGCTATATATCTACGACATACTGTACTCTCCAAAGAGAATCCTGCTTTTCTATCTTCATCATGTGATATGTCATTGCTTTAATTATCGTACCTTTGAATCCATGCTTATTTTTATCATAATCTTCACCACATATGGTAGCTTTTAGTATATATCTATCTTCTACATTACTAATATTCAAATCTTCTATACTTGATATTGCAAAATTTTCAGCATCTAACCTATATAATAGTTCATCAATCCAATTAAACAGTAGTTGTTCTAGATCTATACCCTCAATATTAATTTCAATACATTTCTTCTTCTCTACTTTTGAAGTATCATATATAAATTCTGCAAATCCATATGCAGCATTTTTAAAAGCTTCTTCAAGAGTACATCCATATGCTACTATCATAACATCTGCAGTATGTTCAGCATATTCGAAAGGCTTTTCAACTTTACATACTTCACCACTCATACATTAGATTTGAATATTGTAGAGACTATTAACATTGTCTCAAAACATATTAATGATAGACAAAAGACTTTAATAATACATAGCTAGAATTTTGATACATGGTAATTTGGACTCCTGAAACTACAGTTATCAAGAGAGATGGTAGAAGAGAACCGTTCATATACGAGAAGATTGTCATGTCTTGTCTAAAGGCAGGAGCACCACCTGAAATAGCTAGGAAAATAGCAACTAAAATATTTGCAAAGATAATAATGGAAGAGAGGAAGGAAGTTACTGCCAAAGAATTGACAAAATGGATCTTAGAACAATTAAGACAGGAAAATGAGGAATGGTATAGAAATTGGATAGTCTTCGATAGAGCAGTAAAGAGAAGAAAAACAGAGGAAGAACTCAAGGAATGAGTGGTGGGCCCGCCGGGATTTGAACCCGGGACCTACGGGTCTGGAGCTACGGCCAACCGCCCACTCGGCGGTTGTCCGCCGCTCTGCCTTGCTGAGCTACGGGCCCTTACTGAGTACTAAAAATATCATGACTATTCTTAAACCTTACTCTATGTTCCTGTCTTTCATATCTTAAGTAAGTGTTATTTTTCTCCTAACTCAACTTAGGTTTTAAGTACGTTATGGTGTTTGAAAAATGTGTAAATGCTGATGCTGCATGTGAAGTTCGTGAGTTTAAGTCTGTAGATATTGTTAGGAGGTTAGGTGTTATTCCTCCACATCATATACATTTGAAAAATTATCCAATTGCTACACCTGTATCTGCATTTAATGCATCTTGCATAATTGATGAAGCTTCTAATATTGTGATGATATATGCAAGAATAATACTTGGCTATTACATGTATGTTAGTGCTATAGCTCTTCTAGAAATTCCTCTAGATGATGTTCTTACAGGTGCTGTAAGTTTCTCACATTATCCTGCAACTATAGTTGTATACCCATCTGTCAAATATGATATTTGGGGTACTGAAGATCCTAGAGTTCAGGAAGTTGATGGTAGGATATGTATGATATATTCAGGACGTACTATAAGCTATTTCAATCCATCAATTAGAAGAGAACGTACACTACCAGTACTTGCATGTTGTCAAGATTATAGAAGATGTACAAAGATTGGAGTGTTCGTACTTAGAAGAGGACTTAGAGAGTTAACTATAAGTGATAAAGATGCAGTAATTCTAGATGTTGGTGAACCTGAATGGGTATATCTACTACATAGACCACATATGATGAATGAGATTCATTATCTAACTGCTAGTCAAGTACCTAGATCAATGATAGTTCCAGGTAACTCATTTAGAGAAATTGAAGTTAGAAATACTAAAGTTGTTATGGAACCAGCAAAATTTGAGTATAAGTTAGGGTGGTGTACACCACCTGTTAAAGTTAGTGAGAATGAGTATCTAGTTATTGTTCACGGTGTTGATCGTGAAATTGAAGGTTATAGAGCATTTGCAGCATTGTTAAGATATGATAAAGATACAGGACTTAGACCAATAGCAGTAACACCATACTACATACTAGAACCAAGAATGATGTATGAAGTATATGGTGATAGACCATTTGTAGTATTTCCATGTGGATTAGCTAGAGTAAGTAAGAATGAACTATTGATAGTTTATGGTGCTGCAGATTATGTAATAGGTTTTGGATTAATACATATTGATGATGTAATGTCTCTACTAGATAAGGGAAGACTTGAATAGTATTATTCAAAAATTTCAACTACAATACCTTCATCAAAACCACCTCTCTCAATTCTCTTAACTTCTTTAACATCTAGAACATCTTTAAGAGAATATCCTCTAATTTTTAAAATACTTTCTAAAACTTCTAAAATATCTGCAGCTTCTTCAATAGATGGATTTTTAATAAACTCGTAAACTTCCTCAACAAGCTTATCTAGCAGTAGTTTAAGAAGTTCTTCTTTATCTTTAACATATTTAACAATTCTAAACTTCTTACCTTCTCTCTCAAGTATTTGAGGTATCTTATCTCTCACAAGCTTTCTCATAGTAGTCATATGTTGGAAATATTTATATAGTCACATATGTGACTAGTGCTGTAATGTCTAGATGGCATTGGTCTGTTACAGATGAGGATATTATAGATTTGACATTTAGAAAGTTTGGAGTTAAGATTACAGAAGATCAGATTGTTAAAGCTGCTGGTCGTGAATATAGGATTAGTTGGAAGAAGGCTATTGAAACTGCTAGATTTATAAAGTACATGACTATAAAGCAGGCTGAGTGGTATCTTGAACAGGTAGTTAAGCTTAAGATGCCAATACCAATTAGGACATTTATAAAGAAGCAAGCTCACCATAGAACTCCATGGTCTGGATGGCCTGTAGCTAAGTGGCCTGTTAAAGTTGCTAAAGCATTTCTAGAAGTATTACACAATCTTGAAAATAATGCAGTCTATAAGGGGTTGAATGTTGATAGAGTCGTTATAGTACATGCAGCAACACATAAAGGTAGGAAAATATGGAATTACATGCCTAGAGCATTTGGAAGATCAACACCATGGGTACAAGATACAGTACATATAGAGCTTGTAGGTGTAGAATTACCACCAGACAATGTTCCAAAGAGGATTAAACTAGTACCATTTAAGTGATGAATCAGGCTCTTACTGAAAATGATGAAGTTCTTTTCAAGCTGATAGACATACAGTAACTTTTTCATATATCTAACAATGTGCTAAATGTGAGAGATGTCATATCTTGAAAATCTTGTACTAATAGCAGCAACACACAGATGGTTAAATACTGATGAACTATCAAAACTATACACAGATATCGAAGACACATATAGAAAAATATTGCAAAAATTTAACATAGATGAACTATTTATACTACAGACATGTCATAGAGTAGAATATTACACATATTCTAGAGATAATATAGATTACACATATAAAGACATAATATGTGAAGTATATAGAAATGATGAATATTTAAAATATTTCAAAATCTTCAAAGGTCTGGAAGTTGTAGAACATATTCTCAAAGTAGCTGCTGGTCTTGACTCAGCAATAATTGGAGAATGTGATGTTTTAGGACAATTAGAGAAAGCTTACGATTACGCATTGAGAAATAGATATATTAGAGATATACTTAAGCTAATAATTGAAAGATCTATAAGATTTGGAAAATATGTAAGAACAGTAACAGGAATATCAAGAGGAATACATGGTTTTGGATCATTAATAGTACAACTATTAAAAAGACTCTACGAAGATTTAGAAAACACTAAAATACTTATCGTAGGTGCTGGTGATCTAGGATCAACAATAGCTAAAGAATTATATGATAAAAATTCTAGAAATGTAGTAATACTAAATAGAACTATAGATAAAGCTAGACAAATAGCAGAAAAATTAGGCTATAAATATGATAAACTTGATATAGACACATTGATAAGATATATGGAAAATTCAGACGTAACTATACTAGCAATATCATCAGAAAAGCCAATAATAACAAAAGAAATTATTAAAAAATTAAGAAAAAAGCCACTAATAATAGATCTAGGAGTTCCAAGACTTGTAGAAAAAGATATTGAAGCACCAGTAATATATTTTGAAGATCTTATAAAACTCGCAGAAAAATATAATAGAGATAAATTAGAAGAAGTTAAGAAGGTAGAAGAGATGTTAAAACAAGAACTTAAAAACATAAGTATTGAAATAGAGAAAAAAGAACTTAAGAAACTAGTAGGAAAATATGTAGAATTTGCATACAACATAGCTAGAAAAGAATTAGAAAAAGCTGTAAAAGAAGGATTAGTAGAAGATAGACAGATAGAGAAACTAGACATAGTAATTAGAAGTATAACATCAAAAATAGTAAGACCAATAATAAAAACGCTAGAGGAAAATATACAACAAGATACACAAAAGATAAAACAAATATTAATAGAAATAATACAAAACATAGAAAAAGAATTCACAAAAGAAAAAACTTACAAAACAGTAAAAACATGAAAAACACAAGTGATGAGAAAGGTAGCCTCAGAAAAATGAAGAAGGTCCAAAGCGCTGATTGACGAAGTGAAGAGTTCTCAACGTCTTTATAAGTCATCTCTCACTGTGACTGTTGACGATAGGCAGGAGTATGTTAGAATTTACCATCACGATGTTGAGATGTGGCTTAGTACTCACTTATCCGAGGTACCTGAGAGATTTCGTGACCTAGTCAGGAAGTTCATCCTGTATTGCAGGAGGACAGGTGTCAAGGACATAACAATATACACGTACCTTCCCAAGCTCAGAAACTTCCTAACATACCTACATGAACAGGGTGTAGAAGACATATGCGACATAGACGAGGATCTGATATACGACTTCGTCAAATACCTAGAGAATGAAAGATACTATTAGTAGTTTTCTTGAAATATCTCTATCTCATTAGTATTTTCATATGAAGTTTCTCGTCTTCTAAAATTAAGGTGATGTTAGAAAGCTGCATTATTTTCAGGATAGGGAGATAAGGTTGTAAATTCGAAACCAAATAAGGATAGCCGGGTGGCAAGTCTTGGCCTTTAAAATACCTGCTATATACCTTGAAGTTGATGTTGCTCTAATAATCGCGGTCACAAACGTACACTGCGGCGCGGGTAGATTTGGAGGCATAGTTGACCTTCCTATTCAGAGAGACGAGTATGAATATCCATGTATCTACAGTTCAAGTATTAAGGGAGCTTTAAAGACAGCATTGTTGTACGCATTCGCTAAGGAATACAATGGCGACTATGAGAAGGCACGTAAGGCAGTAATGACACTTCTAGGACCTGAACCAGAAAGCGGAGAGACCTTTGAGTCGAGCATTGCCATACTTGACGCATATCTTCTGACTATGCCTGTGAGAAGCTTAAGAGGTATTTACGCGTATGTGACGTCGCCACTATTGTTAAAGAGATTTGTGGAGAGAGTAGAACTTGTTACTGAATTCTCTAATAAACATCAAGGAGCTAGTGAAAGACAAGCCAGCTTAGAAAGTAAGGTCGTGATGCTTAGAGACAGAATGAAGAAACTTTTAGAACAGGCGGAAGATTTGAAAGAAGATGAGTGTATATGTGTAGGAGATTGTAGTGGTCTTCGCATAGAAAAACTTGAAGGAGAGCCAATAATTCTTATAGAGGAAGTTTTAGTTAAACCAAAAAGCGAAGATAAGGATAGGAACATACTAAATGTACTGGGACTTGATAGGCCGCTGCTCGTGCTGCATGATGAGACTGCTAGGTACGTTATTGATAGAGGCATCATAAGACTTACACGTGTAAGGCTTAGAAAGGATACAAAGACCGTTGAAGCAGGACCCTGGACGGAAGAGTATTTACCCACGAAAGCCAGACTTCATACATTGATACTGTACAAGCGACCTCCCCTGAGTGAAAGCTATGTAAGAAGCATACTAAACAAAAAGGAAGGGGAAATTAGTGCCGAAGACTATGTAGAGTCTCTCAACAAGCTGGGACTACTGAAAGATAAGAATGAAATCATGAAACTAATCCATAGTGGAGATTATATTAAGGCCAACGAGGAGATTGTAAAAGAACTAAGAAAAGCATTCAAAGAAATCATAGAACAACATTTGAGGAATTACCTTATAGTTGGGGGACACGAGACAATAGGAAAAGGAGCGGTAAAGTTAATGTTGCTAGGTTAATAGTATATCACTAGGCCGAGCGTGGTATGAAGCTTGATCCCTTAGGAGAAGCTATTAGGATATTCATGGAGATAAAACAAGAAGTCGGGCCAAACGAAGAACTAGGATCAGAACTGAGAACGAGGGCAAGACAGATACCAGAGCTAATAGAGGAACTAGGGCTAATACCTGCATTAAGCTTCTGTTTTGCCAAAGCTAAGGAGAATAAGTCTTACGAACTCTATGTTAAGGCTATGCTAAGATACTTAAAGGACTTGCAAGTAATCACAAAGGATCCGAATGACGCATTCAGTAATCCCGATGGAATACTCAACGAGATACACCCGAAGTCTACTATCATAGTGCAGTTACTACGTCCGTTTTTAATAGAGTTTAAACGTCTCTGTGAGGCTACATGGAGAGCTAGGAGTGGGTAGATATGTGTTCTAGTGAAGATATATACAGGGACTTACAGCAACAGCTTTTAGACGCAGACACCATATGTCGTATAGAGCTTGAAGTCATCACCCCTCTGTTAATTGGAGGTTATGATGCCAGACGTTATCACAATGACCTTGGATACGAGAGTTTGAGAGAATCCTCCATCAAGGGGGTCTGGCGTTGGTGGGCTAGAGCGCTTATCGCGGCAGCATTGAAAGAAGACTACAACATTTGTACAGATCTTACATGTCTTGACAAGCTTGTAAGTAAAATTCTCGGAGGATCAGGCAGTAATGAAGGACAATCAAAGTACTCTATTCTCGTGGAACCCTTAAACTCGGCCAAAGTGTGTGAAGGCATTGAAATTTGTGATAGAACCTATGGAGAGGTTCCGCGAATTAAGCTACTCAGAAGGTTCTACGATAAAGCTATCGCGGAAGGAACACGTTTTACAGTTGCCATTCTGAGGAATAGAAAGACTACACATACCGAGGACAAATTTGCTGTTTGGTCCTTAATCATAGCATTACTGTTTGATGGTATCGGCAAAGCTACTTCAAGAGGATTTGGTAAATTCAGAATCTTAAATGTGGACAAACTTGAAAAGCCAAATAACATTATTAGTAGGCTATATAGTTCAACATCACCAGAGCATGTGAGAGATTGTCTGAAGGAAATTATCAGGGAAGGCGTTTCCCACGCAAAAGAAGTGTTAAGGTCACTTGAATCATTTGACAGGTATGTTGGTAAATACCTTGAAGGAGTCTCAAAGGATAATCCCATAGTTGAGATCGCACTAGTAGACAAATTAATGATTATCCATGTGCCTAGAAGAGAATTCAGAAATGTTAAGGATATACTGGTAACCCTGGGACATGCCACCCTGAAAAGCTACTGGAAAGCATTGGACGTTAGAAGACAAGGGCTAAGCTTTGGCAAGGCTCTAAGAGAAGCTCGAAATATTGCAGGGAAGAATTATCACACATGGATTCTAGGTTTACCACGCTCGCAGGAGCCACTTATATTGTCCGACTCAAGGAGGGAGGACAGCGTCAAAAGAGAACTACAAAACGCAATTAACAAAATAAAAAATTCTATTCAGGCAGATGACATGAAAGTGCGAGAGCTAATTGACCTAGTGAGGGTAGAAGTAGAAAGAAACAAAGTAAGGATCCCTACTGGTTACTACTTCCTGGGTGACAGTAAGCGAGATCTTAAGCTACGTAGAAAGTCCCCTATAAGGTTTACTATAATACCAGTGGGCAAAGGGAAGTACTATGTTGCAATATTTGCATTCAAGACCTACGAATGGAACGAAATCTTGCGCCAATTAGTTCACGTAGGAGCTCATGTGCATCGATGTAGTTTTGAAGTAGCTCCTATAGCAAGTTCTATAAAGATAGATGAAGTGCTTAAAGATGCGATTGAAAGAATTTCAAAGATAATCGAAATTGATAGACCTATGAGATGAAACATTTCGAGAAGGTAGATGCAATGTTCCACAGGCTGTTAGAACTACTAAATCAGACCAGAGGTGTTAATCTAGTCTCGTATAATCTCTTGTCTTACGTTACACTTAGGGGAACTTATATCATGTGTAAAAAGGCTAAAGGCTATAATATTAACGACGATAAGAGACGTCTACTCGAAGAAGTTTGTAGAAACTTTAAGATCGAAGCTAGTGATTATGTGAAACGCAACTTAAAAGAGGTCGAAGAAGCTCTTCTAGCGAACGGATATTACGTCAAAGTCTGTAAGGTCAAGGCCATCAGTAGGGTTATAGTTGGTACAAGTGAGTCCTTCGCACAAGTACCCTTTGAAGTAGGTCTATTTTTCGATCCTGTACTCAATGTTCCCTTTATACCCGGCTCTACATTAAAAGGTGCGTTTAGGCAAGCTTTGGAAGAACTTATACGACGCGAAATTACTGATAACAGCCAGGCCAAAGAAATCGCCGACATAATCTTTGGTAAAGAGGGTCTATCAGGGCTTGTTGGTGTGACAGATGCTTATCCTGTTAAATCTGGCGAGGGTGGTAGGTTATTTGAGCCTGACGTACTAACACCACACTATCCTTGCGCTAAGACAGAGCTTGACGTTAAGCCAAATCCTGTGCTTTTTCTCACAATCGCTCCAGGCGTGGAGTTCCAATTCTACGTATATTTCAACAAGGAGACATATGGATTAAAGTACGTTTTCTCGCAAAAGATGAGAGAACTACACAAGAAGAGAAGACTAAGAAGACTCGGAACGGTGAGATATCAGGATTTAGCGAAATCAGAAGTAATAAAAGCCGCTGAAGCTCTTGACAGGGCACTATACCATGACGAACTTGTCCTAGACTTAAGTGAAGCCCTTCAAAGATGCAATAAACCTAGTGCAAATATTATACCCTATGTAGACCGTGCTATCCTTCATGCTTTTGCTAGAGGTATTGGTGCTAAAACCTCAGTTGGATATTCAAGGTTTACGATCGTAGAATATAAGTCCCTTAGACTAACCGAGAAGAAGTGAGAGCATGCTAGGTGAGTTTATCAAACTTAAAATTGCTGCACTTCTCCATGACCCTCCACATAAGCCTTGGGTCTTAGGAGAACATGAAGAAAAAGCCAGAGAAATTGCAAGGATAGTCTTCGGTGAAGAAATTAGTGAAAAATTGCAAGATCCCAGAGTTAAGAGTGCAGATAAGGTTGCGTCTAGTTTCGACAGATACTTACTAAGCATTATCGAAGGAGAAAGGTACATACCTGGTCTCTTTAAGGAAGAAAAGAAGAAGCTGAAGAATATTCTTGAACCTACATGCGAAATTGAACTGCCTGCAAAGATCGACGAAGATAAGGTTAACGAATATGTGCAATCGCTGAGAGATTATATTGCTCGTACGCCTGATAATATCAAGTATCACGTGTTCTACTTTCTCTATGAGCTTCTGTGGCTTCACAAAGGCTTACCGCTAGGTCCTGCTGATACAAGGACTCCAACACATAGCGTCTTTGATCATGACTATGCTACCGCCGCAATGATTAACTGGACCTTCAGTAATCCTGGAGAAATAAGGGGTCTTCTTGTAGGCCTAGACGTTGCTAGTACACAAGAGTACATAGCCTCTAGCCGCAAGTTGCGAGATTCATGGACTTCAAGTTACGTGGTCTCAGCTTTAATATGGTTCACAATTATAGAACTTGTTGAGAAGCTAGGACCTGATGTAGTCTTAACGCCAAGCATGAGGTTAAACCCATTCTATGCACACTGGCTTAGACAGAGGCTAGTAGAAAACGGTTCAGCAGACGTATGGAGAGAGCTAGAAAAGCTCCTCAAAAGATCAGTTTATCTGACAGACTCCCTGTACCAAATGTATCAATCTTTGGGGATACCTCCGTACGCGATTATACCGGGCCGTACAACATTGATATTGCCACCTCTAGATGTGCTAAGCAAGTACGTAAGCAAGTCTCTCAGTGATATAGAGGACTTGAAGGAATATTTTAGAAAAAGATTCGCAGAAGGATGGAGTATATTGTGGAAAATTGCTGAGAAGTATTCATGCTCAAGTGAGGGAAAAGAGGATGACATTGTATGGAAATTTATAAGAAAAGCATTCGAGTACTATAATGAGACATTTACCAGTGCATCCTTCGCTAGTAAGCCTCCGCTCGCCTTAAAGTGTGAAGTAGTTATAATTAATGAGAAAGTTACTACTGATGAAGTGTGGAGACTTTACGATAAAAAGTATAGGGAACTTTCACGCAGAATTGCCTTGTGGAAGTGCAGGCATAGAGATCCAGCGATAGAGTTAAATTTACGTGAACTGACTCTACATGCTTTTGATAGTCATACCGGTCTAGGCTTTCCAAAACTCTCGGAGAAAGGTTTTGATTACTGCACATGTTGCGGAAAGTTACCTGCGATAATAATCCTACCATCTCGTGAAAGTGAGGAGGATCCGGCAGAAGACGAATTTGGCATATACATATACTATGCAGTTGAGAGAGGCCAAAAACCTAGCGAAATAGTTAAGCTACTCAAGAACACACAAGACAGACATAAAGCACTGGAAGAGTTCATACAAAAGTGGTGGAGAACGGATGAAAGATCCAAGATTATAGAGGCGCTATCGAAATTAAAAATAGTCTTTTCGCCTGGAGAGAAACTATGTCCATGGTGTTTCCTGAAGAGAGTAATAAGTCTTGAGCCAAGATTTCTGGACGCACTGATAAGAGGACTAGAACTTAGAAAAGATAACGTTGACACATTTGTAAACGGACTAGTTAGAGATGCTAAGGAGAGAATAAGATTCCCCTCAACATCAGATGTTGCATCAGCAAGATTAAAAGAGAAGCTTGTAGAAAAGCCTGACAAGTGGGTCAGACAGATTTCACTTGGTAAGCATATACCATTCAGATTAAGGTTAATGCTTGCACCGACTCCAGTATGGCTCTTTGAACACAGGTTGGCTGAAAAGACTCGTGATAAAGCTCGTGAACTATCTCAATATGAGGAAGGAAATGAGGCAATATTATACACTGTTATGTCCTTAGAACCGGAAGAAATGTGGTTCCGTAGTGAAAGACGTAAGGCGTGGAATGAATTATTTGGGCAGCTTAGCTTGCTTAAGTGGTGTTGGAGGTACTACGCGGTCGTCAGAGCCGATGCTGACTCCATGAGTGATCTACTTGAAGGTATGCTAACAGCTTTCTTATCCGGAATCATAGATACAAACTTTTACTTTAAGCTTAAGAGGAGAGAGTTAACGAGCCGCGATGAATTAAGGAAGGCACGCGAATTTCTGATACGATACTTCAGAAACTCCTGTGAGGGTGATCTTAGAAAATTCATATCTTCATGTATTGAGGTTAAGCTAGATGGGGAAGACAAAGGTATTCTTAGCCACTGGATCAGTCGCCTGACCAGTGCTATACAGAAACATGCGGTCCAAAACGAAGAGCAAGCTAAAGAAGACGCCAAAAAACGCATTAATAAGGTCTACAGCACCCTCGGGAACCTCCTAGAGCAGGAACTCAGACTTATTGTAACACCAACTTACCATGTTGCTATAAGCTCGGCACTAATGAGAGCCGCACTGCTAGACATTGCCATAATCAACGAACTTGACGGACTTGTGATCTATGCTGGTGGCGACGATTTACTCGCATTTGTACCTATTGACAAAGTTCTCGATGTAGTCTATATGACAAGGAGAGCATTCAGCGGTGTCTCATTACCTCAGGATCTTACAGGAGGATTTATCCTTGAGAAAGGCTTCCTGAAGTTGAATGAAGCATACTTACCCATGCTTCCGAGCGCTGGCAGGAGTTACTGTATATACATTGCCCACTATCACTACCCGCTTTCGGTAATCTTAGAAAGATCAGCTAAGTTACTTGACGATGTTAAGGATGAGTTTATCCTCACGTTTTACGATAAATCACTTAACAAGAAGAGCTCGAAGAAGGATATGCTCGTCCTCGCATACAGTCCAAGAGGAGGAGAGGAACTAACAGTTATACCGTTGACTTGGAAAAGACCAATAGTAGATAATTCGGTCGACGATCTGGAGGATATCGCTAAGCTAGTGCTTAATATAAGGAAAATGTTGAAGCTTAGCGATGAGAGATTTCCTAATGAAGATGGAGAAGGAAAGAGAGCTAAGATAGTTAGTCATAACATATTCTACGACTTCACATATATCGAAAAAGCCTTAGAAAAAGTACTCCATTGCATTGAACGTAAGAACTTCCTGGACGTTATTTTGTCCACATGTAGGCTCTGCTATAATGTTGTGAGGAAGAATGTCCGATCAGAAAATGATGCCAAGACTGTATTCAGAATCGTGTTTCTACATCTCTTCTTTACTAAGGACGACATCATACGGGAAGTCGTTAGTAGAGGCTATGTAGACTTAGGGAAGCTCTACGACGCCTTATTACAGGATGTGCTAGGGATAGCTTCGATCAGCAAGAAGGACGAACTGTCCCCACTTATCGTAAACATTATTAAAGCTGCAAAGTTAGTTCACTCAGGAATGAGATAATGTACACAGTCACCATAGGATTAAAGCCTCTGGAACCTCTAATGCTTCGTTCATCAGGAGAGTTTGATCCTAGTTCACGTGGTGTGTTTGCATATGCGTCCTCGTTACTACTGCCTAGGCCAAGTACCTTCGCAGGTTTACTATGTAGCCTTATCTCCGAACATTACGAACAGAGTTGGAAAAAAAAAGTCAGAGAATGATCTCTTGGACTGACATATTAAGAGAATACGAACAATATTTTAGGAGAGTAGGTGTAGAGGCCGTAAGAGGACCTTATATTGTATGTCATGGAGAGACTTATGTTCCATTCAGACTCGGAAAGAAGATTTACGTTGTTAATCTACGTCAGTTACTATACATGCTGTCTCATAATAAGATCATTATTTACGAACTCTTTGACATTTTTTATGAGGACAGTAAAGATTTTGACCTAACAAAGCTAGATGAATTAGTTGAGATTTTGTACAAAATTGAAGAACATGATTTGAAGAGGTACGAATTAGTGCATAAAGAGAGGAGTCTTCGCAGTAGTTTGGAGAGACTTGGCATAGGGCTAGAGACAAGGAGTAAAACTCCTCGCAAAACAAGCAGAGAGAGTTTCATTTATGTAGCACGGTATGTAGCCTATCCAGTAGACACAGAGATTAGATTCAAGGTATTCTTTGAGAATACACAGTACGGAGAGGACTTTTTAAAGAATATAGGTGAGGTCTCCATAGTTAAGTTCGGCGGTGAGCAGAGGGTTATAGAATTGAAGGTATATAGTAACGCTAGAGATGATATCGATATCCTCTTAGAACGATATATGACTAAAAGTTTCGTCTACGCACTTCTACTATCACCACTACCCATAGTAAATGCATGGAACTTCGACCTCAAGTATATAGGTGCATTATCAACAATCGGCCTTGGTTTCAGTTTGGCTGCTCAAAAGAGGAAACCTCTTTGTCCAGCAATCCTAGAAGGCTCAATCGTAAAATTAGACAAAGAAGTAAAACTCGACAAACAAAACAAAGGCTTATACGAGCTCCTTGAGCTGACTAACAAGAGTTATGAACACAAAATCTTGAGTATGGTAGGATTTGGAAGTTTTATACCAATAGGTGATGTCGCTGACGATCTCTAGCAAAACCAAGGGATACGCTCTTGAGTATTTCGACTACATACTACTGACAGCTACGTGGGGAAACCCTGAAGAGTGGAAACATGCAGAATATCTAATAGAGCTTGAGAAATTTGAAGCTAATGGACTTGGAAAATGTACCGTACCTCTGAACAGAAAATTCATATCCTCAACATTGGCCCTCAAGTACTTCCTACATAAGGAAGTAGGCATTAAACCGGGACTCTTAGCGTTTTCTCAAGATACAATACTACTAAGTAGATTACTGGAAAATCCGGAGTTTTTCGAGAAAAGTCAAAATATTAAGCGTCGTGATATCCTTAATAGTCTTTATAAGGAACTATACTATGCCAAAGAAGAGCTAGCCAAAGAACTTGAGATGAAGGACTATGAAGAGTATAAGAAGTTCGTTGTCTTTGTTCCGGGCGTAATTTCTACTGCTAAAGGTGCTGACGTGTTAACATGGCGTGGAGAGCACATATATGACGTCATCAGCGGTATAATTGTTGCAGGGATATATAAGAAGTTCGTTGAGGAGTCTAACGATGCTAGGAGAATAGCAATATTAATGGACACTACGCACGGTATAAATTATCTCGTCACAGCATTTTCGCAAGGAGTCGTACTAGCATCATTAATCTATGCTCTATATAGGCTAGCGATCAATAACCGTCTTGAAGACCTAGTAATATATCACTACAACTCTGACCCACTGGCAAAAGAATCAGAGGAACCATTGCTCAAGCTACACCTCTTACGTAAGATTTCTGTAGTTAAAAATAACCGCATAAGTCTTTACCAACTATTTTCTATAATTGAAAATTCAGTTAAAGTTGAAGGTCTTAATAATCTCTCCGGAAAAATGTATGTATTTTGGAAGGAGATCGATAAGTCTAAGTGGAGGAAAATACTTGAAACGTTACTTCTATTCATACGTGGAGCACTAGTCTGGGCGTTGAGACTATCTAGTGACATAGATCATGTACCACATCTAGATCATATAGTTGATGGTGCTAAAGATGTATATCTGGAGTTTAAAAAAGAAAGGACGATTCCATATAAGAGCCTCAAAGTAACGTATAGATGGGGTGAAAAAACTCCACATATAATCGTGGTGATTGCGTCTCTAGTCTTAGAAACTCTAAGGTTGTTACTTAACAAAATACATCGCGATGTAAATTCCGTAAGCAACATATTGGACTATATTCTACAGAAACTAAACAACTATCGCGAAAAAGTAGATCCGCTTATTGGAGTGATTGAGAATTGGAAGCAAATGATTAATTCAGCTCTGTGCATATCACTCGATAAGCTTATAGAATACGTTGAACTATATGAGGACCCACAATACTCTATCAATTTGTGTGAGCTTAAGAAGATAAGAAGATACCTAAGAGGCAAGGAGAAATTTGGGTGGAAGAAGCTTATAGTGAAGAATGGAAGCATCAAAGTCTATGTAGAGCCAAAAACGGAAAATGCCTGGTTTATAGAATTAGAGAAGGACGAAATACGAGCTTTAATAACAAGTGTAGAAAAAGATACTGATTGCAGAAACTTTTACGCACATGCTGGCCTAGCCTATGATACTGGCTATATAGCATTGTACGGAGAAAAACTGAGTGAAACGCTACTTTGCCTAAGTTCGGCAGAGAGAATACTAGAAACTCTGTTTCGAGATCAAGCTTAGTAGTCAATATATCTTGAATAAACGTTCACTCGTCGTTGAGACCATGACAGTTCTTGTATGCACCTGCTGCTGTAAAAACCGAGTATATCACTTCTAACTATCGCGCTCATGATAGCCGCTAGGGGCGTTCTGGAATTACTGGTTTGGAATATTGAAGTTGAAAAATGTTGTAGACAAATATTTAACAGCATATGGAAGGCTATCTATTAAGTATTTAGTAAAAGAAAATCTTGACGTTATAGTAATTGCAGACTTCTCTACAATATATACAGTATATTTGAAGAATAGTACCGATAGGTTAAGAGAGTTCTTAGAAAGAATAGAACACGACCCAGTGCTATCAAAGATTAAGGCAGTTCGTGAAGGCCACGTTTTCATAGTTGACTATCAACTTGTCTTAAATGTACGTTCAATAATTGGAGCTTTCTATCTAGCAAAGGCTCTATATCCGAAACTTTTCAAAGACATAGATCCAGATAAACTACACGAAGAGTTCTTTGAAAAATGGTTTGGTATACCATATAGAGGTATATGGTTCTACCCTGAACCTTGGAAAACAAATGCTACACTGAGCTAGATCAAGCTATACTCATGTTATTATTTTCTAGATATAATTAATTTATGAGAACCTTCACTATCTAGATTTATGACATTTTCAATCTTAAATCCTACTCTTTCTAAGTTCTCTCTTGCCTCCTTAAATGTTACTGTCATAGTATTTCCAAGTTCAACATACTCCCATAAACATGCTAGAAGAGCTTTTAATGGGCTTTTACAATCATCGTTGAGGAATACGTGTCTAGATATGAAAATTCCATCATTATTTAATGCATTGTATATCTTGTACAATATATCCAAGTTACGTAAACTTACAGCATTGAGATCTAGTATAATGTCATAATTACTGCCTATGTAGTCTTTATTGAAATCTGCTTTTATCAATCTAATCCTGCTATCTAATCCAAATAATTTAACTAGATTTTTAGTAATGTTCTCAATTACGTATGGTAGATCTAGAGCGTATACTTCAACATTTTTAAAAGTTTTAGCAATAAATATAGAGTAAATACCTGAACCACAGCCTAAATCTAACACTTTCCTCGAATTATTAAACTCAGGAATTGTGTATAATACCTCTAATGTTTTCTGCAAACATCCTGTTGATAATGTTATTTCTAATGTAACTACAGGGTCAAGTAAATGCCACTTTTTAACTCTCCTTGACCTACCTTTAAGAGCTTTGATAATATTCTTCCAAGATCTATAAGACTCCATGACATCTACGTGAAATAGAATGTATGTAAATATTGAATATGGAGACTTACTTACAAGAAATAGATTCGAAATTTCGGAATTTCTATACTTTGAATCAACTTCTTCAAGTAAGCCTATATTTACCAAAATCTTACATATAATGTCAAGCAAGTCAGGATTAACATTAAGTTTTCTAGAAAGTTCCTGTATAGAATGTGGCTCTACCAATATATCAAACATTCTTAATTTACATGCAACAGTAATTACATGAAGTAGATATGCATTATATACAAAATCTATAAGCTTAGATGGACTTAAGCTTACTCTTTCAGTTATATCTAACCCTACTAAAGCTTTAAGACGTTCATATATATCCCTCAAATCAACCTTCATAACATCTAGAAATCACGTACTTATGCACTATTTAAGTAGTATATCAATACCTGTTACGTAAATAGAAGCAAAGTATAAGTATCACACTTTACAGAGTTAACATCTGCTTTATACATACTGTTTTTAATAAATTAATCAATAATATAGTTAAGCATCCTTGAATTTTTAGAAAGAGTGTGTACTCTATTTTAATATATTTTGAATTTTTGTATTAGGTTTATTGTGGTTTTGTCAGCCCACCTCCTTCTTATCATCCCGTTTTGGTCATCTGTGGGGAACTCATCATTAGTATACTAGTTTGACTATTAGTAATATGCCGAATATTGCTAAAATTATTGATAGTGCTTGTAGTACATATCCATACTTTCTACCTAGTATCTTTTTACCTTTTCCTGCTAGGTAGGCCATGGCTCCAAGCCATGCATAGTCTATCCATACGTGTGCAAATATTACTAATAGAAATGCTTCTAATATTCCTAATTGTAATGCTTTTACAAGTATTATACCTCCAATAGTTACCCACCAAATGAGAAACCATGGATTAAGACCTGTCATCAATATTCCAACTATTATAGGCTTTGTTATATATTTTACAAATTTTTTATCTATAAGATTTGTAATATCTGTATCTCCACTCTTAACCATGTCTCTACCAGATATATAACCAACATATGAGAAGTATAGTATAAATATACATGCAAGTATTGCAAGTATTAACTTAGTAATAAATAATTCAAAGAAGTATTTAACACTATTAAACATCATTAGTAGAAGTAGTACGTATGGTGCTTCAAATATCATATGACCAACAGCTACTTTAAGACCACCCTTAGCACCATACCAAGAACCTACAATCATTGCAGCAAATGTTAATGGACCAGGTGCACATGCTCCTGATACTGACACCACTATTATTGTTATTACTAGATCTACCAGTAACGCATATCGCTAGTAGAGAGTTATCGAGATATTAAAATAATACCATGAGTAGAGAGATAGATATACCTGATAGAAAGGGTGTGTATATACTAATACTAGAAGTATCAGAAGAATGTAATATACATATAGGAAAGACTAAGATATTCAAAATAGATAAAGGAATATACATATACGTAGGCTCAGCATTACACAGCTTAAGAAGAAGATTGAAGAGATATTTAAAATTTAGAGAATTGAAAAAGCTACACTGGCATATTGACTACCTACTAACACAATGCTCTATAAGTAACATATCAATAATATATGCAACATTAGAAAAATACAAACTATCTATAAGACCAGAAACATTACTATCAAATTTAATAAACTCTCTAAAAAACACTATACCAATAAAAGGATTTGGATGTACAGACTTGAGAGGAGTTAAATCAAACCTATATAAAATAAATGTAAATAATGTAGAAAATGTGAAGAACATTATGATAATAATATTTGATGAACTATTTAAAAACTATCACATATACATAGTTTAGAAGTATTGAAACGCTTATATACCTGACATAAACTTTACAATATGTGATATCTAAAAATCTCATAATAATCATAGTTGTGGTAATCATTGGAGCAATAGCAGGAATCTTAGGATCATACTACTATATGAAACAGCTAATTAAGAGCATTCCAACAAAAATTAAGATTAGTAAGAATATTCCTACACAAAATAAGACAATTATCATAAAGTCAACAGAGCAGAAGAAAGTAGAGAAAAGAATTAAAAATGTAAATAAGAGTGTAGCAGTTAGTTATATATTAATACTAAGGAATGTAAGTAGTAATATCTCTATAGCATCAGGTAAATATATAGAAGTATTTAATAGAAGTATTGAGAAAGTATTATCGAAAATATTAAGGTATAGACAATTTACAATATACATCCCTAAGATAAGTCTACTAGCTTATGGATATGGCACAGAGCTATCCTTTAACTATACAAACATTGTCATAGGCTTTAGTGGTGTTAAGAAGGAATTTTATATAATGATTGGTGGAATATCAATACCATTTACAAGATATTCAATATTTAAGAATATATCAATGTGTAGTTTAGAGGTTAGTGAGAATAAGGTTAAGACATGCATTCAAATTTGTACGTCATTAGGAAGTAAGGTTAAATGTGAAGGTTTTTGTAATATTACTAAACTTCCATACTCTGGAAATATATCGAAAATATTATCAAGTATTGAGAATGTTATTATGAATGTATCTAACGTTAAGTATTATATAGCCTATATAGGGTCTAGAAAATATGTATGTAGATGCGGCATGTACGGTGGCGTTAATGCTGGTATATATTTACCTTCTTCAATATCTCAACTATACTACATAAGATATACTGGATATTGTGTGTGTTTAAATGTTAATAAGATATTTCCAATATATGTAATTACACTTATAAGATTTAGAGATAGTAATATGATAATTCTTACTAATATTTCAAGTATAGTGAATGTATATAATGGTTATGTGTGTAAAGTTCTCTCTAAACTACCTATGAAGAATATTACAATTACACCTACAACAGCTATACCAATTTCTGTCAAGTGATTGTTGATAATATTCTATCTAAATCTTCAATTATATCTTCAACATTTTCTAAACCTACGCTAAGTCTAAATAATTTCTCATCAATGCCTATTATCATCTTTTCATCTTCAGTTAAATATTTGTGTGTTGTTGATGATGGGTGTGTAATTATTGTTTCAGGACCTCCAAAACTTACTCCAGGAATTATTATCCTCATTTTTGAATATATTTTTGATAAGTCTACACTTCCTCTAACTTTGAAAGATACTATGCCACTAACACATCTTAATAATCTAATGCCTATCCTATAGTCAGGATGTGTTGAAAGTCCTGGATATATTACTTCACTAACTTTTGGATGATCTTGTAAATATTCTGCTACTGCTCTTGCATTTTCTTCATGCTTTCTCATTCTTATATGAAGTGTTTTTAATCCTCTATCAATTAGGTATGCTGTAAATGGCGACATTATACATCCTGAAAGTCTTCTAGAATGCCAAAGATCTTCATGTAGTCTATCATCTTTAAGTACTATAAATCCACCTATAACATCGTTATGTCCTGATAAGTATTTTGATGCACTATATATTGTGAAATCTGCACCATATTGTATAGGTCTAATACCTATCTGCGTTGGTATTGTATTATCGACTATTAGTGTATGTTCAATATTTAATTCTTCTAAAAATTTCTTAATCTCATAGATATCGTAAATTCTTAATATTGGATTTGACACAGTCTCAACATAGACAACTACATGTTTTTTAATTTTAGAAACTTGTTGTATAGCTTCTAAAATATTTTCAGTACCTGGCTTTGTTAATTTAAGTTCAAGTAGTCCAACATCATTATACTTTTTAAATAAGACTATCGTTGATCCATATAGATCTAGTGGAGCTATGAGTATTGGTTTTCTATACTTTAAGCATAGAGTTTCTATTAAACATTTAATTGATGCTAAACCACTTGAAAATGCCAGACATGAAGAACCTTCATCAAGAATCTTTACCTTCTCCTCTACATGTACTACTGTTGGATTATCTTCTCTAGAATATTTGTAAGGTATTGTGTGTGGTATCTCTTTACTAATATACTCATGGTATAGGTATACTGCTGATGTGAATATTGGCTCTACAATTGATCCAAGACTATCAAATGTGTGTCTCTTACCTCCATGTATTAATCTTGTTTCAAACTTCATAATTATCTTGAATTATGACATAGATGTTACATATTTATAAGAGTGTGGTAGTGAACTAGATAACCCTGTTTCTCCTAGGTAAAGCTTATTTAGATATTGACATGTCGTGTATTGGGTATAGGCTTATGAAGAGTAAGAAGATTTGTATTACATCACTAGCAGTTATAATAGCAATAGCATTAATAACAAACATAGCATTTGCAGCAGCTGCAGTTAAGTATCCAGGAATTGAGAAAGGTCTTAGATATCTAGGTGCTGGAGTAGCATTTGGAGTAGCTGCAGGCGGTGCCGGTATTGGAGTAGGTCTTGCAGGTGCTGCAGCTATTGGAGCTATTGTAGAGAGAAGAGAACTATTCGCAATGTATCTACTATTCATAGCTCTAGCAGAGGCAATAGCAATCTACGGATTCGCAATGGCATTCATCCTAATGTAAGTAAAAAGGAAAACGAGAACCTTCTTCCCGATTCTTTCCATTATCTTAAAAAATTTCCTAATCCTAAACCACCTCAACAAGATGAAGCAGGTTATTGTTGTTAGAAAAGATTTGAAAATGTCTTGTGGAAAAATTGCTGCACAAGTAGCACATGGAAGTGTTAGTGCCGTACTTGAAATATTGAATAGTAATAAACAGAAGTGGAGAGAATGGTTACAGAAGTGGATTAGTGAAGGTCAGAAGAAGGTTGTGTTGAAGGTTGAAAATCTTGAAGAACTATTAAAACTTTATGAAAAAGCTAAAAGTCTAGATCTTCCAGCTGTTATTATTCAAGATGCAGGACTTACAGAACTACCACCAGGAACAGTCACAGTACTAGCTATAGGTCCAGGACCTGAAGATCTTATTGATAAAGTTACTGGACATCTAAAATTACTGTAATGTTAGTAGTCTGGTTAACGGGAATACCTGCTAGTGGTAAATCTACAATAGCTAAAAAACTATATAAAAAGCTTGTAGATGTTGGTATTAAAGTAGAGATTTTAGAAAGTGATGAATTAAGAAAAATATTAACACCAAAACCACTATACACAGAGGAGGAGAGAGATTGGTTTTATGGAAAGGTCATTATTTGGCTTGCAAAGTTGTTATATAGAAATGGTATATTTGTAATTATAGACGCTACAGGACATAAAAGAGTTTATAGAGAAGAAGCTAGAAGGGAATTCAAAGAGAAGTTTATTGAAGTTTATGTTAAGTGTAGTCTCGAAACAGCTATGAAAAGAGATCCTAAAGGTCTATATAGAGCAGCTCTCGAAGGTAAGATTAAGACATTACCTGGACTTCAAGTACCGTATGAAGAACCTACAAATCCTGATGTTATTGTAGATACCGATATTGAAGATGTAGATACATGTGTGAGAAAGATATTGGAGCATATATGTGGTAGAGAATTAATACCTAAGGAATACTGTAGTAAGCTCAACACTTAGATCATTTAGCATATCTAGACATCTCTTAATAACATTATCTATATTTCTAAAATTATTAACACTATATAGCATAAGTATACCTCTACAAGCTTCTCTACCATCTTCATTTTCGTGAATATGTACTATCGATATTGCATCATCCATACTTCTAGTATTTTCAGCAAACCATCTACATATAGTCTCTATGTCGTCTATATGCATCATTAATGAACCTACATCACCATAATAAACTACGTATACTAGTCTTTTAATATCTCTAAAATCTTTAACGATGACATAGTCAGGCTTTTCATTACCAATTTTATCTAAAATATCTACACACCCAATCTTCTCTAATATCAACCTCTTAGAGTATAATACTATATCTAGAATTTTCTTAAGAACTTCAGGAATTTTCAAAGCTTGAATACCTGCTAAGTGTTTTCTCAACATTGCTATAACATTTTCAACATCTACAACATCACCTTCACCAAGACCTTGACATTCTTCCTGAATTATAAGTTCGTAATTTGGTCCAAGTCCGAATGGGTATATTCTACATGCTAGTGGTTTTACATCATGTATACTACATAGATTATTTCTAAGATATATACAGGAACCATCACCTCTTCTTGGAAATGTAAATATTAGTGGAACATTGTAACTCTTAGCTACATCATCTTGAATTGCTACTAGATGTGCAATTATGTCATATCTACCCTTTTCCCACCATTCAACAATATCGTAAGCTGTTATTTCTAAATTTAGAAGTCTTCTACAACAAGAACCACACATCTTACATCTAAATCTGACAATGCTACCTTTCGGGACAATTTTCATATTTTTGAAATATGCATATGTAAGTTATGAGCTTTAGGTTTAGCATAATTCCACTAACAACGAGAAGTATAGATTCAAAGATTGAGAATGTTTTAGAGAAGTTGAGAAAGTTATATGGAGAAAAAGTTCATGAACCTATATCAAAATTTTCAGAATTAAAACTTGAAGAAAAACCAAACCTAATAATATTAATATTCTTGAGTGGTGGTACTAGTAGAACTGCAATACAGATAGACCAAGTCTATAGATGTCCAAAAGTTATCTTAAGCATGCCTAAAGATAATAGTCTACCATCAGCACTAGGATTCCTAGAGAGAAAGAAGACTGATTCAAAAATACTACACATGTATTATGCAGATATTGATGAAGATGTTATTAAAGATGTAGAGTTAGTAGTAAAATCCTGTAAAGCTGCATATAGGATGTATAGAGCTAGAATTGGAATTATAGGTGAAGAAAATTTAAGAGATGAATGGTATGATATTATAAAAAATACTGACATAATACCAATAATGGTAAGTAAATTAGAGATATCTACAGAATCGTATGAAAAATTTATAGAAGATTTATACACATATATTAGAGATGTAGTAGATAGGTATAATCTTGATGGTGTTACACTAGACTGTTTTAAACTTCTCAGAAGTATTAAATATACACCATGTCTAGCATATGCTAAATTACTATCAGAGAAAATTCCAATATCATGTGAATGTGATATAGCATCACTACTATCAATGATATTGATAAAGAATATTGATGAAAAATTGATTACGAGATCAATAATGGCTAATTTAGTAGATGTTGAAGGAAGTATCTTAAGATTTGCACACTGTACAGGATCATTATCAATGTTTGAGAAGTATGAACTTAAACCACATTTTGAAACTGGGTATAAGTATGGTGTTGAGGGTTATGTACAGACAGGTACTAGATGTACAATATTTAGAATAGATAGTAGGTTTAGAACAAGTTTTATAGCGTATGGTGTAGTTGAGGAAAATGTAGATAAGTTAAGAGATTTTAAAGCATGTTTAACAAAGATTGGTATAAATTGTGGAATGTATATTGATATGAGAGACATATCAGGAAATCACCACATAATAATACTTGAAAATCTTGTTGAAGAGTTAAGAATAGCATGTTGGTATCTTGGACTAGAGACAGTGATGATAGGGAGCCTACCAGAGAGATGAAGAAGCCGAGCAGCACTGATATTTCAGGTAAGTATTTTGTCTAGCTTGTCCTGTTCAATTGCTAACTTTATCTCAATTGCAATTCTCCTACCCATAGATATTGGCTTTCTCCAGTATAACTTACTATATTGACCACCAATACCCATGTAGACGTTTGTTCCACCTCCAATTCTTGGAGCTACATCATATACAACTATGTCAAGTTCTGGAGTTACAAGTATTTGAAGTGTGAATGGACCTATAATTCCTGGTGGCTCTAATTCCTGTGTTGCTTTTACAAATCTTTCACCAATTTCAAATATTTTCTGAAGTTGACTTTCACGAATTGTTGATGCTATATGTCCAATCTCTATCATCCTCATGATAGGTCTAAGTTCTAGCTGTATATCTGCAGGAAGTCTAATAATTCCATCAAGGTTTGTCTGTACTCTCCTATCAATACTATGAAGTTCAAGTCTATTCAATATTGGACTATAGAAGTAGTTTACATTAAAGTGTGCACCAATTATAAATTCTTCAATAGATGCATATTTCTCAAGATCTTCAATCTTTATTATACCTTCTTCCTCAAGTTTCTTAGCCTTCTTTAGCAAGTCATCTCTATCTCTAGCAATGAAGAAGCCACGTTCAATTCTTCTCTTAGCTTCAGGTATCTTAACTATTACAGGTCTATCAACTTCATCAATACTCTTAAACGTCTTTGGTCTTCTAATACCTGCATGGTCGAGAATTTTATAATAATTTTTCTCTCCAACTCTCTCTTCCCATCTCAATAATCTCCTATTTCCAAATATTGGTATTGGAAAATTATTTTCAATATTATCATATCCTACATATACTGCAAAACTTCTGTTAGGTATAAAGATCGTGTTAAGCTTCTTCAACTTCTCAATAACGTCAGGCTTTACCATATCTACAAACCTGTCTAGAACTATAACTTCATCAGCAACAGGAAACATCAAATATGGTTTTTCACGTCCACGTTGACATATGACTACTGTCTTAAAACCTTCATCTTTAGCACCATCAAGAACATCTAATGCAGAATGTGAACCTAGAACTCCAATATAGTACCCAACCATAGTTTAACACGTAATGACAGACTATTTCAACATTACTAAATAACACATTTAAACATGTACGTATACTCCCATACTTGTGATATTTTCACTAATTGAGCAGATAATAGATAATTTATCAAAATTTTCAAATTCTATAGATAGTATAGTACTGAAAGGTAGAGAAAGTAGTAAAAATATTGAAGAAACTAGTCCACAAAACGTTTCTCTACTAACTGAAAATTCACATAGAATAATAACACCAATACAGAATATAAACGATACAAACATTAATAAACATTCTATTGGTCTTATCGATGGTTCAACGAGAAGAATTAGATATAATATTGCAACAATATATCTTGCAGGAGTAGCAATATATGATAAAATTATAAAAATCTACCCATCACTACAAGACATATATAATCTATCTAAAATCTTAACACCATTCATAGCTATTAAAGCACCAAGATATATACTATACCAAATCGAGAATACTATCAATACAGACCTAGTATATACTAGATCTCCAATAGGTAGAGAATATGATGAGGAGTATGATGAAGATAGTATTAGTGATGAACTTAGAACTAGAATTGAGACAAAGACTTTAGAAGAATTAATAAGAGAGAATTATAATGATGTTATAATTATTGATGGACCAATATATTTTGCATATCCAGCATTAGTTAGAGATGATCATTATGCAAGAGCTCAGAGAAAACTTATTAAAGAGAGAACACAAATTTTAAATAATTCAAAAATACCTGTCATAGGTATTGCTAAGAGAATTGAGAAGTCTAGAAAAATATGTAAATGTAGAGAATTTATAGATTTAATATGTAGAGAGTTTAAATTAAGAGGTATTGAAAATTTGGAAGATGTCATCATAGTTGAATGTATAGCGAATAGATTGAAACTTAGAAAATTCATAGTTGGACCATTCAAATCTATGTATGTTTCAAATAAAATTGATGGTTATGTAATATATCCTGATAGAGTTTTCTGGTATGTCTATGTTGAACAACCACATGTATTTAAGAGGATATTTAGGATAGAAGTATTGTATGAACATTATAGAAAGTATTATGACATTATTGAAGATACTATACATGTACTTTTAAATAATCTCTCTATGAGTGGTCTTCCACTACCTTTAGATATTGTTGATAGATTTGCTAAGAAATCTACAGCAATCTTGTATAGACAGGCTGTAGTTTATAGTTTAGTTAGAGGTATATCGATAACACATGATACTTATGAAGAGTATGTTAGTATTAGAAGAGAGTATGGTGATTAGATATGTACGATATTAAACATATTGCAGATATTGAGAAAGATGTTAAGACTAGGTTAGAGAAGGCTAAAGAAATTGCAGAAAAGTTTGGAAATATTATAGGATTTGTTACTAGAGTTGAACCTGTTGAGATTACTATAGATAAGAGATTTATATCTATAGAAATTCCAGGTATTTCATATCTAAATAATGAGTTAAATATTGGTGATTTTATTGGAATTATAACAACTACAAGACATAGACTTATACTTGGTAGAGTTGTTGGTATTGAGAGAAGACACATACTTGCAGAAGCTGGTGTAAAGCCAAGTCCTGACATTCTAGATATAGTAGAGCCAGGAGATATTTCAGGATTGTTAACTCCTGCAAAAGTTAAAGTTGAATTGATAACTGAATGTGAAGATTTTGATCATTGTGATCCAAGTACAGTATATACTCCAATAGATCCAGCAAGTCCTGTAATTAAGCCAAATTCTAGATATATAGCTAGACTATTAGGACTACCTGAAAATGGTATACTTCTAGGTAAACTATTTGTTGGTGGTAGAGAGATTGATATTGATGTTAAAATTCCTGAATATGCACTCCATGAACATATACTCGTTGTAGGTACTACAGGTAGTGGAAAGACAGTATTATTGAAGAATATTGCATTATCATCAGTTTATGAAATTGAGAATGTTAGCGTTATAATATTTGATTTACAGGGTGATTATCTACATCTAGCATTACCACCAAAAGATAGTAAAAATATAGTCTACAAACCTATAGATAGACTAACTGTAGTATTTCCAATAACTAAGAAGTTTTTAAGAGATTACAGTAAGAAAATTATAAAATATGCAGAAGATAGGTTAAGAGAAGAGGAAGATGAAGATTTAAGTTTAATAGATATTGAAGATGTTGAGAAATATTCAAGATATATAATGTATGCAATATCTAGAATATTTATAGAGAAGACATATCCAAACTCTAGATATGATATAGATGTTGAGATAGAGAAAGTTAATAACAATACATGTAGAGTACATAGTGTTAATATAGATTTAGAGTTGAGTAATGTAGAATTCAATATTAGACTCATACCATGGAGCTTGAGATTTAGTAATGTTATGAATATTCTTCCAGAAATATTTCCAATATTTAGTGAGAGAGTATCTTTAATATTTGATAGAGTATTATCAATAGCCTCTGAATGTGCAAGATCTGAAGAACTTGATAAGATACTTGAAGCAAAGATAACAATTGAGAAGAAGAGAGGTGAAGAGGAAGTTACATGTGTTGAATATGCAACAAATCTACTTAAACTACATTGGAGTCAACGTGATAATATTATTAGAGGATTAAACATTATTAGAAATGTAGGAATTATTGATGTTAAATGGATTAGTAATGAGTATTTTGGTGATGGAAAACCATATATAATAATATTTGACGAACCTGAAAATTATAGAGATATACTTGATAATGTTGTAATTATCGATCTTAGACTTTTTAGAGAAAATCCACAGGCTGCATCTGTAGTTGTCTATAGACTACTCTCTAAATTATTTGAAATTAAAGATGAAGATTTGATAAGAGGAGTAGAACCAAAACCAACAATAATACTCATAGATGAAGCACACAACTATTTCCCACAAACAGGAAGGTATGGAGAAGATATAAGTAAGGAAAGTGTTGAAGCAATGATAAACAAACTTTGTAGACTTGGACGTGTTAGAAAGATAGGAGTAATATTTGCAACACATACACCAGAAGATCTAAACAATCTAATACTACAACTAACAAACACAAAAATAGGACTAAGAAGTGACATACATGTACTAGAGAAAGTTGGACTTAAAGAATATGCAAATGAGCTAATATACGCACTAGATGGAGTAGGAGTAGTAAAAAGCTACGTCTACAAAACACATACAATAACATTCAGATCACTACAACCACAAACATACCACAGAAGCCACAAATAATATCAAATCAACGAAACTTATCAATATACAAAAGTTCTATTTCCTCTAAGTCTACAGGAAGAACTAAGAAATTCCTACCATTTTCAAAAACTATGAAACCCGTGGTAATCACGTATTTTTCATTAGCTTTAACTAGAACCTTATACACCCTATCCATATCGGAAGTTGAAAATTTATTTCAAACATACTAAACATTTCATTAAAATAAGCATGTCTCAATCTCACAATATATGTAATATTCGGCCTCTTAGATATCGTATAATTAAAGTAGGAGGTATTACTGGAGAGGCTTTTATCTATTATCTAATATCTATTATCTAAGATATTCATGTATCTTCTTTAAACCAAATATTTCCTTCCAATTTTTCATAATCCTGAGAATTACCAAGATATTTACTTTCATTAGCTAAGGACTCTCCCTTACAAATTTCTTTCAATCTTGTTAACATCAGGTATAACATGTATATCGTGTACGTAGATATTTTAAGATATCTCTTAGCTAGTTCCAAAATTTCACCATATATTTCTCCTTTCTTTTGTTCATCTTTTTCACGCTTGTACTCATGTACTTTATACATTAATTCATCTAGAATAGGCTTGAGATCTCCAATTTCAACTCCACGCACATAATCTATCAACAACCTGCACACTTCGTATAATGAGATAGGAAGCTCTTTTACACCAGGTAGTGCATTTTTAAGAATTTCATATGTATTTTCAACTCTTTCCAATCTTACGTGCTTGAATATTTCACATAATTCTTTTTCATCTTTTCCAAAATGTACAAATGTCACTTGTGGCATTTGTCTGACGAACTTTATATATGTTGTCTCAATTTCATCGCATTTTTCACATTCAAATTCTTCACCATTAAATAATGCACATAATTTAATAGGCTTACCTTCAATTAGTAATTCGATTGAATCAAATGCAATTACTCCAAGTTCTTTCCTAGGTCTTTCTAGAGTAACTACTTTGCATTTTCTCGATATTTCTCCACGTAATTGTATATATGGAATTTCACAAATGTATGACAATGCTCTAATGGCATATCTCTTAACAGTATCCCAATCAATCTTTCTAACTTTCATTTCGTATACTAAATCGCAATTTATTTGACTCATAAGAACTTCGGTTAATTCATCAGGTTCATCATTGATAATGTAATCATACACTACTTTACAATCAATGATTTTATCACCGATTTTTAACTCACCTTTCTTTAGAAGTTCAATTACCCCAGTAGCTTCATTTTCCCAAATTCTTAGCAAATATCTTTCCCTAGTCTGTTCTTCTTCTTTTTCACGATATGGTTCAATTACATAATTCAGCAGGTTTATCGGTACATGCAGGTATTTTCTAAACAAGGTAAGTAAGTATACTAGGCCAATCTCAAACAACGTACTTTCCTTAGAATCTAGAGGATCGAGAACATATTCGTAAACATACGTATAGTCATCGTATGTCCATCTAACTTTAGTATCAACGGGCACTATCTTCTTCAAGTACTTCCATACTATGGTCTCACCAAGTGTTACTGCATGTTTTCTCAATGATTCAACTATCCAGTAAATACCATCAGCTTTCTCGACATGTCTAGCGAAATTTCCAATTATTGGATTAAACTTATGATAAATCGATACTATTGACCATATTTTACCACGAGAAACATCACGTACAAGATCAGCATCTTCAAACCAATCTTTTCTAACATCAACGTATCTGCCAATAGCTTCAATTAATGCTCCAACATCAGTCTTAGGCACTTCACTAGGTAGTAATTTGCCAATGATTGAATATATGTACTTACCTGCATCATGTTCAAGATAAGGTTCTACAATGAGTCTCTGAAAATCTCTAAGCGATAGTTTATAAACAACTTTCCTAACACCTCCTTCAAACTTTTCGGCATTTGTTAAAGCAACTGTAAAATCTGAATAGTCTATGAAGCCCGGTTGATATTTTTCAACTAAATCTCGGTGAGAGATTTCGACATCCGACAATTTAGATGTAATACGGTCTCCCTCAATTTCGATATACTTTACTGGGATTGAATATGCAGGGCTATGCTCGTAGAAGTTGATTTTTCGCCATTCTTTCCGAGTATCGCAAAGCTTTGCGACACCATTGATTAGTACTTTTTCCTCAGGAGTGAGTTCTCTACTCCTTCTTTTATGTTGTTTATAAAGTGCATGAAACAACTTGACGTAATAGTTCTCTGGATTAACTATGAGCAATTCAGCACCCATTTCTAACCATTTTCTAAAACTTTCAAAACCATTTACAAAAATATACCAATTACCAAACGGGAATATTATTGTTTCAGAAATCATTCCTTCCCTTCTACCTTTCCTACCTTCTTTTTGAATAAAGTCACGAACTTCGAAAGGTATGTAAGTATGGATAATTCTTTTAGCAAAACCAATGTCAATACCTTGTGCAAGAGTCTTAACGCTAACTATTATCTTGATTTGACCTTCTCTAGCAAACTTCTCGATTTCCTCACGTTCCTTAGGATCAATTAAATGATGGTGAACTCTTATCAAAAACTCACACTTGTTTGGATTACCTGTTCTATCAATACACTTCTGAATTACCCTACGGTGTATAATGTTCGCCTCTTTAATGTCACGACAGAAAACTATTGTCAAACCATCGTCATTAATGTAATCTGTGATCAATTCGATAAATTCGTCATCGTAAGGTTCACGAAATTCGAATAATAACCCCCATTTATTTTCCATAATCTTCTCAACTTCCTCAGGTAATGGATTGATAATCAAATCATACCTTAATCTAAATATGTTAGAAATGAATGTTTCAAAATTTGAGAAAATATGTTCATAGTCAGGACCAAAGTACTTAACGAAAACATCCTTATATTGTTTCAATTCATTGTAAAGTTTAGTCAACGTATCGACTTTACCGACAATAACGTAGGTAATGTTCTTGCTCCTAAATGGTTTACCGGATATAACTCTGGTTTCTCTACCTGTAATTTTCCTCAAGTAATCAACTAGTGATTCTGGCCTATCTAGTGTTGCAGTTGTTATGACAACTTGAAACGATTTTCTTGTAAAGTACTTACTTGTAATTTCGAGAAGCTTAATCAATAACGTTGCTCTTTTACTGCCGTAATAATCGAGCTCATCAATAACAATTAGATCAACATTCCTTATGAAAGAACCTAATCTTCTAAAACCATTCTTAACTTCAGTCATGAAAAATGCGGGATTTGTAAGGACTAAATTTGCAGAATTGATTAGTCTGCGAATACCTTCTTTACCATACTTGCTTACAAGTTCTTCATATCTCTTCGCATCTATGATTAGTACATTAAGTCCAAGACTTTCAAAATAACATTTTAATCTAATCCCTTGATCTTTCTCAAGAGCAATGGTGGGATAAATAGCCAATATCTTAAATGACCTATGTTGATTTTGTAAACATCTTTCAATTGCATAAAAAGCCCAAGCCTCAGTCTTACCACTACCAGTACCTGAAACAAGAACAACATTCAAACCACTCTTTAAAGCATCATAACACTCAAGCTGGTGTCTATATAGAAGCTTAGACTTAAGTTCACTAATCTTTATACAGCAGTAGTCATCTACACATTTAACATTTTCAAGAAATGGAAAAATCTCAATAAAAGATCTCTCATAGAAATCTGGCTTAACTTCATCATCAATATCATAGATACAGCACAATCCGTACTTCGTTAAAAATTGAGCAGAACCCACAAAATATGAGAGATAGTCGCAAATAAAAGCATTAATTAATGCGAAACAGAAAGAAGTATGACCTCACTGAATAGAAATACACATCTCGGCATTAATGAATCATATAGCTAGTTCCGATAAATGTAGTAGGAAATGTTTACGATTACTTCGTTGGAATGTTGTTAACGGTAGTTACATCATTGAATGCTTCAAGTTAATGTTAATATTTCTAGGGATGATTATGATGTTGAGATTGAAGATGCAGGAAATACGTTACTTGTAGAAATTGTGTGTTAACTTTCAAGTAGTTGAGTGTTTTCGAAATTTTCGATATATAGAATCTCAATCTCTTCAAAATTTATTGGAATTGCTAGATATGTGTTAGAGTTTTGTAGGAGGATTAGTCCTCTAGTCGTGATTATGCACTTGTTTGCTTTTACAACTATTTTAAAGGTTTTAGAAATATCAAATATTGGAGAGTTGAATTTGAATAAACTAAATATACCATCATACTTCTCTCTTCTCAACTTCACAATATGGTTAATTTTCTCAAAGTTATATCTGTGAACTTCTGAATACCTACTCTATATATGGTCTTCTCAGTCGGGTAAGTTCTCTTCATATTTCTGTGCCGGTGGTATTCATCATTGTTTTAAGGGCGCACCGAATCATCGGAGGTCTTTTAGACCTTCTCATCGGTGTGTCGCGGGCTTTCTAGACATTTTTTCGTATATGGTCTTTAAATCTTCTAGTTTGTCTATTTTTCCGATAATTTTCATAATTTCGTAATCTTTCATTAACATTGGGTATCTCTCTTCTCTTGTTGGCATTAGTTCTCTAGGTGGGTATTGAGATACTAGTATTATTGTCTTTGCTGCTAATATCTTCAACTCTTCAACGTTATGTATATCATGTAGAAGATATTTTTCTGTTAATACACGTCCTGGATGGTCAAATTCTTCTAATCCAAGTTTTGAAATTATGTCCTTGTAAAGGTCTATAACTTCAACTTCAACATTTAGCCTACGTTCAATTTCTCTAGGTAGAAGTCTATTTATGAAATGTGTATGTACTGCTACTGGCTTTCTAAGTCTACTATATATTTCACATAACTTTCTAATTCTAAGTTCAGTTCTAAATCTCATACGTTCAGCATCAAGTTTAGCATATTTCATAGTTGTTTCTATAAGTTTATCAAAATCTCTTCTAGAAAATGCTCTACTATACTCTTGAAATACTTTACCGAGATTTAGCTCAATCATAGCAATATACCTAGCTGTTAAATCTCTATCAAGTTCTTCAAGACCTTTCCTAAAGAATAGTTTAACTTTTATATTTGTAGCAATTTCCTGATATGGATCTAGAGGTAGAATATCTATACCATTCTTATAAAGTCTCTTACACATTAATAAGAACTCTCTAGTAAATAATGGATATTCAAGTTCAAGATCCATCAATACTTCATCAACAGGTACTCTATCTTCAAGAAAATCTCTAAATGTTGATATTTCAGGAATTTCTATTATGAATGTTTTAAAATTTTTAACAACTTCTTCCAAATCTGGAATAATTTCTGGTCTTGGAGGTGTTAATATTACTGCTATCTCTTTCACTCTATAGATTGTAAATTTTGTATAATAATTAACTATTTTCCTAAGATACAACATCTAATGAAGTGTAATATTGATAATACTGCAATTATGGCTTCTTCAGTTCTCACCGTTTCAACTCCTTGCTCAGGTATGAAATTTATGAAGAGGTAATTTGATATTTCTAAACCTTCTTCTTTAAAAATTTCATCAATACCTTTCTTTGGTGATCCAAAAAATACTAATACTTTCTTATCTTCATTCTTAACTCTATTTAAAATATTTATAAGATCATTATAGCATTTAGCTAAACTCCTACCTTCTCTACCTGTAAGTATTATACATCCATACTTATCATCTTTCAAAATTTCTTTAAGAAATCTCTCTTCAATATTAATATTCCAGTATATTTTTAATTTTGATTTATCTACAACATGTGCTCTATACATTCTACCTCTCTCAGACTCAGCTTCAATTCTAAGTACTAGCTTTGAACCTATTGGATATGGTTTTGGAATTTTTGCAAAAACATTATCACCAATCTTAACAATACTGAAATATCCATCCCACTTAACTACAAGACCTTCAACTATACTTCCAGGCTTTAAATCACCTCTAGATGCATAATGTGCAGGTGTTTTAAGTGGTGGTAATAGTCCAGCTAGTTTAAGTTCAGGTTCTATCTTAAATAGATCTTTCTTAAGGTATGGTGGTGTTACTAGATATTCAAGATTTCTCTTTAGAAATTTTAAATCTCTATCACTAACCTTACCATACTTATATATTACTAATGTATCTACTTGAAATATTGCAGCACCTCTACAAATATATCCAATTTTACGAACTTTCTCTCTATCATCAGGACATTCTTCAAGTATGTTCCAGGGAATAGCAATATCAATTATGGGTTTTAGAAGATTTGGAAAATACATTCAATTTTACTTCTTTTTCTTAGATTGCTGTTTTCTAGATTCTTCCTCTTTAGTAGTTACCTTACCTCCAAGTTTTCTTTCCTCTTCCTCTGATGTGAGGAATAGAGATGTTCTCTGTCTACCACCCATACTCTATCCATCTTCTTCAAGATAAGATCTACTTTATAAATCTTCACTAAAATTCTATAAGTGGAGATTAAGATGTCCAGTAGACCTATAGTGATGTTTGATGTTGATAGATGTGTTGGCTGTAGATCATGTGAAATTGCCTGTGCTATAGAACATTCAACATCTAAAAATCTGTATAGTGCAGTATTCGAATATCCACCACCTAAACCTAGAATTAAGGTATTCAAGATAGATAATGTGAATATACCACTAACCTGTAGACACTGTGATGATCCTCCATGTGTATCAATATGTCCAACAGGTGCTATGTATAGGACAGATGTTGGATATGTTATTCAAAATCCCTCAAGATGCATTGGATGTAGATTATGCACACTTGTATGTCCTATAGCACATCCTAGACTAGTGCCAGAACTTAGAGTTGTCATTAAGTGTGACATGTGTTTAGATAGAGTTAGAAGTGGTAGAAAACCTGCATGTGTTGAAGCATGTCCAACAGGTGCGTTAATGCTTGTAACAGAGGTAGAACTTGCTAAGTTGAGGATTGAGAGACTTCTAGGTAAGATTATAGCTGAGAGAGGATTGAGATAGAGTACATTAAAAATATATTAAATAGACATTTGATACATATAGACTTAACAACAGAGATAATGTTCATATATTTGACAGAACTAAATCACTACTTAGAAATTTATGTCAGAGAAAGAAATTACTATAGATAAGACAACTAAAGAACTTTATGATAAAGCTATTCAGGATGGTGTTGAGACGATATGGGAAAGATTTGAAAAACAACAACCACAATGTGGATTTGGACTATTAGGAATATGTTGTAGACATTGTCTAATAGGTCCTTGTAGAATTGATCCTTTTGGTGAAGGTGCTACAAGAGGTTCATGTGGAGTTGATGTTGATACAATAGTTGCTAGAAGTCTACTTAGACATGTATGTGGTGGTGCATCATCATATACAGATCTCCTCATGGAGATGCTAGACTACATATCAGCAATATGTGATGGTAGATGTAAAGCATTAAGCATAGTTGATAGATCTAGACTTGAAGAACTTGCAAAGATATTTAACATATCTACAGAAGGTAAAGATGATACTAAACTTGCATCTGAAGTATGTGAAGCAATTTCTCAAGATATTTCTAAAATAACTTCAAAATCTGTAATATATGAGAAGAATGTACCTGAAGAGATCAGAGAGATATTTAAGAAGATAGATATTGAACCTAGAGGAGTTTTAAGAGAAATTGTAGAAGCACTACATAAAACACATGAAGGAGTTTGTACAGATCCAGAAACACTACTACTAACCTGTCTTAGAGTTGGACTATTAGCACTATGGGTATCTGCATATCTAGCATATGCACTACAGGACGTTATCTCAGGTACTCCAAGTCCTAGAAAAGGTCCTATGGGTCCAAAAGCTATAAGTGAAGATTATGTAAATATTGTTGTTAGAATTGCTAAAAGACCACTACTAAGAAAGCTTATCGAGATTGCTAAAAGTAAAGAGATTGAGCAAGAAGCTATTAATGTTAATGCACTTGGAGTTAATGTTCTAGTACCTGCAAACTTCATGATGAGTGAAGTTGTACTATCAACAGGAATGGTTGAGCTATTTGTTGTAGATTACCTATGTACAATGCAGGGTATTGTCAATGCATGTGAGAAGTATCATACAAAACTTGTAACAACTAGTAGAATTGGAAAAGTTAGAGGTGCTATACATATCGATGTTAATCCTGAAAATATGGATGAAGCAGTGAAGAAGATAATCAGTCTAGCTATAGAGAACTTTAAGAATAGAAAGGAGGAGAAGATGTTTACACCAAAAACACCACCTGAAACAGCAATGATAGGATGGTCTATAGAATCTCTAAAATCCTACCTAAAGGGTAGTCTAGAACCATTAGCAAACGCTATTAGAGAAGGACAGATTAGAGGTATAGCCATAGTATTTGGATGTACAACACCTAAAGTTGTCCATAATAAGGCACATGTAGAGATAACAAAAGGATTGATAAGAAATAACATCATAGTATTTGGAACAGGATGTTGGAACGTTGCTGCAGGACTTGCAGGACTTCTAAAACCAGAAGCAAGACAACTCGCAGGTGAAGGATTATCAAAATTCTGCGAAACATACAACATACCACCATGCATATCATTTGGTGGATGTGCAGATAATGCAAGAATTATAAAACTAGTACAGGAAATATCAACAATACTCAAAATACCATTCAATAAACTTCCAGTAGTTGCATCAGCACCAGAACCAATGGCAGAAGAGATATTGGCATTAATGTTTGGAATGGCTGCAAGCGGAATAGTAGTTCACTCTGGAGTACAACTACCAATACTAGGAAGTAAATTTGTTAAAGAGTGGTTAGAGGAGTGTATGGAGAAGATTACAGGTGGTAAACTATTCTGTGAAACAGATATTGATAAAGCTGTAAAAACGCTAGTAGCAAACATTGAAGAAAGACGTAGGAGATTAGGATGGTCATAGACAAACTTGTAGAGTGTGGTATTGATAAGGATAGTATTAGACAAATATCTAGAGATACACTAATTGTACAAGTTGATAGAGAACATGTAGACGATGTTATTAAATGTCTAGTAATCGATAAAAATGCACACTTTAGTACATGCTTAGGAGTAGATTTGTCAGGTATTGAAACATCAGGATTTTCACTATACTACATACTAGTACTTAAAGATAAGAAGATAGTTGTAGAAACAAAGCTTAGCTCAGGAGAGTGTGTAAAACCTGTACATAGAGCTGTACCTGCAGCAACATGGTGTGAATGTGAAACTATGGATTTACTAGGATTGAAAGCTTGTGTAGGTGATGATATTGATAAGTATAGATTTATACTTCATTGGGGAATTTCTAGAGAGATTAGACCTCTAAGAAAGACATATCCATACAATTATAAACTCTCAAGAGTTGCTACTTGTGAAATTGAGAGACCTAGAGACTATGTTGAAATTGATCCACATCACCCATTCTTCTATGAGCATGAAGATTTCTTAGCTAAGGTTGAGAATGGTAAGATTGTAGATGTTCAATATATAGGATCTTACATAACTAGAGGAATTGAAAAGATTGGAGAGACTAGACTAAATATCGATCAAATACCATTCATAGCTGAGAGAATATGTGGAATTTGTGGATTTACACATTCAACAGCATATTGTCAAGCAGTTGAAAATGCTTTAAAGATTGAAATACCTGAAAGAGCTAGATTTGAAAGAACGTTAATGTTAGAACTTGAAAGACTTGAAAGTCATCTACTAATACTAGCACTTATAGCATATGCAATAAAGCTTAGAGAATATTTTGTAAAATTATTAAAAGTTAGAGAATACATAATGAATATTTGTGAAATTCTTGTAGGTAATAGAAAGATGTATGGATTAAACATCGTTGGTGGTGTTAGATTTGGATTTACTAAAGAACAGGTAGATAAGTGTGTTAAAATATTTGAAGAATTTAAAGTAAATGCACGTAAAGTATTAGAAGATTTTGAAAAATGTGAAGAATTAAATAGTTTGAAAAATATTGGAATACTTCCGAAAGAAGATGCACATAAACTTGGAGCTGTAGGCCCTGTACTTAGAGCATCAGGAATAGATTATGATGTTAGAAAGTATGTACCATATGCAGCATATAGAGATGTAGATTTTGAAGTTCCTGTTATGGATAGTGGTGACACATATGCGAGAGCTGTAGTTAGAATTAGAGAATCTTATGAAAGTATTAAGATTGTTGATCAAATATTTAAGAGAGATGAAATAATTAAAGGCGATTTAAAAGTTGAATATGAAGTATCTCCAGGTAAGGTAGGTGTAGGTTTAACAGAAGCTCCAAGAGGCGAAAATGTGCATTTCATAATTACTGGACATGACATGAAGCTGTATAGATGGAAAGTTAGAGCACCAACATATGCTAATCTTGCAGTTTTAAGAAGAATCTTGATTGGTGAGAGCATTGATAAAGCCCCAATAATTATTGCAAGTCTAGATCCATGTCTATCATGTACTGATAGGCTAGTCATGGTGAGAGTATGAGAGGCTATCCTACACATGACGTATCTAAATGTATTGGATGTGATGCATGTAGTCAAAAATGTCCTACAGATTCAATAGTTGTGAAATATTCTACTAATAAAGTTGTGTGGATACTAAATCTTGCAAGATGTATAAGATGTTGCTACTGTGTTGATAATTGTCCAACTGGAGCATTATCAATTGGGAGTGAGTATTCCTATATTGCAAATATGGTTGAGGATATGTATATAATACATGAGATAGATATTGCAAAATGTGTATGCGGAAGATTAATGAACTATTCTGAGAATGTTTTAGAATTTCTGAAAGATAAGGTAAAGACTGAGATTAGATGTGAAAAATGTAAGTTTAAAAAATTATCTACCTTTGAAAAATTTGGAAAGGTGTAAAGTATGGTGAAGATACTATATCTAAATCTTGGAGGATGTAATGGTTGTGATATTGAACTTCTAGCTGGAGTATTTAGACTTGAAGAGAGAGGTATCAGTTTAGAAAGACCTGATCACAATATTGAACATGATGAATATGATATAACGATAGTTACAGGTCCTGGAACTTTAGGTAATTTCTGTAGAATTTTAAATAGTATTAAGAGATTTGGAAGAATAAATTTTGGAGATGTCATAATATTAGGCTCATGTGCATGTGGTGGAGGTATCTGGTATGACTCTTACATGGTTACAGGAGGCTGGGATTACATTATTGAAGAATTGAAAGCTAGAGGTATAGATGTTAAATATAGATCAAAAATATACGTAACTGGATGTCCTGTAAGACCTGAAGATGTTGAGAAAGCTATTGTGCAAGTATTGCATCGTTAGTTCAATATTATTCCTCTAAATACTCTATGCTCTTTGATAAGGTATGAATAGGAAAGTAATACACTTACCATATCCAAAGATTTCTGGTATACTAACTCTAGAAGAGGCTATACTACTGAGGAGAAGTATTAGAGATTTCATCAGAGGTGCATCAATAAGTTTAGAAATGTTAAGTCAACTACTCTGGTCTGCACAAGGAATATCAGAGCCAGTACATGGATTTAGAACATGTCCAAGTGCTGGAGCAGCATATCCATTAAATATATATGCAGTAGTTCCACCTGGAGGTGTTAAAAATCTAGAACCAGGAGTGTATAAGTACATTGTTGAAACACATTCATTATTATTAGTTAAGAGTGGTGATTATAGAACACACATATATCATGCATGTCTAGATCAAAGATGGGTCTATGATGCAGCTGTGAATATAGTAATAACAGCAGTATTTGAAAGAACATGCTCATACTATGGAACTAGAGGAATACAGTACGTAATGTTTGAAGTTGGACATGCAGGGCAAAACATATATCTACAAGCTACAGGAATGGGCCTTGGAGCTGTTGCAATAGGAGCATTCTACGATGATGAAATTAGAGAGCTAGTATGTACAGAACCAAATGAGAAACCACTATACGTAATAGCTATTGGAGTACCAAAAAATCCAAGAACTAGAGATAAGGTACCAGAAATATATAAAAGAATAATCGCATACTATGAAAAGAATAGACAAAGATTAGAATGATGATGGTTGGACCGGTCGGAAGTCATGTGAAGAAGCTACACCAAACTGATCAAACTAATATCCTAAACTTTCAAGAAACTTCTCACGCACAGTTAAGAAATCAACAACATTATTCTTAAGACATTCATATAGAAAACTCTCAATAACCTTATACCTCATCAATACTTCACTCTTCTCAACTCCACACATATCTGACAAATCTCTAAAAATCTTATCAAGAACATCTAACTTAATTCCACATACTCTATCATATACAACTTCTCTAACATTCCTCAAAATATCTACATAGTATACACGCTTAACAACAGGTCTTTCACGTGGAAGACTAACCTCAACAATAATTTTAATATTAGATAAACTAACTCTATCACGATCTACATCACTTAACATTTTTCTCAATGTTAAATCTACACTTTTCGTATTTATAGTTGATAATGCTTGAAGACAATACTCACAAACTTTTAGAAACATGTCTATATGTTCACTATCTTTAATTTCATCAATAATAACTTTGTCGTACTCTCTACCTATGATATTCTTCATTAAGTCTATTATAGATATCTCTTCAATACCTACCTTTCTAGTATAGTAACTTTCTATATACATACTTGAAATATCTTCAATATTTATTTCGGGTTCTTCCTGTAGTATAGCGACAGTACTATTTTGAGGAAAGAAACATATTAATGATGCTATAAGTTCTAACTTTCTACTCTTTGAAAATCCTGATACTAGAATACTTGGTCCTCCTCTATAACTTACAAGTGTTGATAGTAGTGTTGCTAAATCTATAGTTATAAATTCCTGCTTTATCAAATCTACAATACTTCTAGGTATTTTTCTATAAAATTTCAAATGTATATACCAACTTCTAGATATATCTATATCTCCTCTACATAGATATACTCTACATATTCTATCAAAAAGTTCTATATAAGTATTAACAGTTGGATTTCTCCAAGTTAATGATTTACCAACAATATCCTGTAATGCTGATGATAGTTTTATAACATCTTGCTTTAGAGGTTTAGGATCTAGTATGAGATTTCCAGCTAAAATATGTTCGACATATCTATAATTTGTTGAATATCTAATAGATACTACGTTATTATCAAATACTGGACCTATAAGATTTGAAAATGTGTTAACTATAACATAACCTCTCAAGTTTCTTGGTATTGAATTTAAGATTTCTAATATAGATTTTATATCAGACTTCTGTAAAAATTTCTCAATTTCTCTTCTCTCTCTAGTATCAACTTCAGGTAGAATTATGGAGTATCTGTACTTTCCATCTCTAATATCAACATCTAGCTTTAGACCATAATCTTCACAATTTATAGAGTATGACATAACGATCATACATCTCCCCACTATTAGGTATACTCTACATAATTTTTGTTCAATACTATCGATACTGTATATCTCAGCTCAACGAGGTTTCTTCACGTCTCAGTATTCCCTCTTCATCATTTGAGATATCTTTATTACTTGTTAAGATATATTCTTAGCGTTATAATGAGGTATAGGTCTGTTCTATGGGTTGAGAAGTATAGACCTAGAAGACTTAGTGAGATTGTTAATCTTGAAGATGTTAAGAGGAGAGTTGTCGAATGGTTAAAACAGTGGCTTAGTGGTAAAATTCCTGAGAAGAAGGCAATACTGCTCGTAGGTCCTCCTGGTGTTGGTAAGACAACTCTAGCACATGCTCTTGCCAATGAATTTGGTCTTGAAGTTCTTGAACTTAATGCTAGTGATGTACGTACAGGTGAGAGACTTAGACAGATTGTTGGTAAAGCTATGAGAGAACAATCACTATTTGGTTTTAGAGGTAGATTAATACTTCTAGATGAGGTTGATGGTATTCATGCTAGAGAAGATAGAGGTGGATTAACAGCTATTGTAGAACTTGTTGAAGAGACTAGATGGCCAATAATAATGACTGCTAACAATCCATGGGATCCAAAATTTAAACAGTTGAGAGATATTGCAGAAGTAATACAGGTAAGACCATTAAGCGAGGATGATATTATTACAGTACTTAGAAGGATATGTAATGCTGAAGGTATTAAATGTGAAGAAGAGGCTTTGAGAATAATTGCAAAATCTTCAGGAGGTGATCTTAGAGCTGCAATAAATGATTTACAAAGTGTTGCACAGGGAAAGAAGGTACTCACTAAAGAAGATGTACTTAGACTTTCAGATAGAGCACATCAATACGACATGTTTAGAATAATGGATAGAGCATTTAGAATTAAGAGAATTGACGAAATTAGACAAATAACATTCCTACCAAGCTTTGATTGGGAAGCATTCTTCCCATGGGCTAGTGAGAATGTCGCTATAGTATATGAGAAAAGTCCAACAGCAATGGCAGACGCGTATGACAATTTATCACTTGCAGACATGTTTAGAGGTAGAATATTGAGAACACAGGAATGGGAATTAATGCCATATATGACAGAGCTCATGGTTGGAGGTATAGCTCTTGTGAAAGATAAACCAACACTTCCAAGATTTATAAGATTTCAATTTCCACAAAAATTACTAATACTTGCAAAGACTAAAGAAATTAGAGAACAACGTGAAGCATTTATAAATAGGTTAAGATTAACGTTTCATACAAGTTCTAGAGTAATAACAACAGAGTACATACCACTAATAAGATTCTTAATAAAACATGATAAGAAATTTGCTAAAGATTTTGTTGAAGCACTTATAAAACTTGGATATAACGTGGAGACTATAGAGAAGATATTGAATATAGAATTTCCAAAAGAGGAAGTCAAAGTTATTAAGAGAAGAAAAAGATAGAAATGTTAAACATTTTACCAGCATTAATAACATGTATAATATGGTCATTAAGCATTGTATTGTATAAGAAGATTAGTAGAAGAATACCTGTCTTAAAAGTAAATATAGTTAGACTTCTAAGTGCAAGCACAGTATTAGCATTACTATGTGTAATACTAAACTACACAACAATTAATAGAGGAGTACTATATGCAGCATTGAGTGGAATATTTGCACTTGCTATAGGAGATACAGCATACATATACAGTTCAACACTAGTAGGAGTATCAGTAGCAGCACCCATAGCATATCTATATGTAATACTTGTACAATTCATAGCTATACTATACGGTGAAGAACTTACAATAAATAAGATAATAGCATCAATAATAGCGATAATAAGCATACTATTAATAACGTTAGAGAAGAGTAATGATGTTAATAGTAGAGCTAGAATATTGGGAATATTATTAGCATTTTTAACATGTATATTTTGGAGTTTTGGTCAGGTAATTATAAAACCTGCAACAAAACTAATAAATCCTCTAGAGATAACATTCATAAGAGCATTAGCAGGATTTACAACATTAACAATACTGTATAAACCAATTAAGAAGATAATGATTGAAAATGTGTATAAATACAGTAAGGATGTTGATATACTAAACTACATAACTTTAGCATTAATTGGAATTCTAGACTTAGCATTAGGATCATACCTATTTGTACTATCGATAGCAACTATAGGTGTAGGACCGACAGTAATAGTGACAGGTTCAATACCATCACTTTCACAGATATTTGCCACATTTGTAGAGAAGGAGAAGTCGAAGATTAAGTACATAATTGCAGGAATACTAACAGGACTTAGCATAGCTATTGTAAGCATATGACAGTCTGGTGCGGGGGGTGGGATTTGAACCCACGCAGGCCTACGCCAGCGGGACCTGAACCCGCCCCCTTTGACCAGGCTCGGGCACCCCCGCTATCTTCTCTACTCAATGATTTGGAATTTTAATTTTTAAGATCATCGGTTTTGCCGGTCATCACTTTTCAGCCCACTGGCGATTTAATCATCTACTAGTATTTTCATGTATTGATTTATATTGATTATTTCATATTTTGCATATGAGTCCATCTGGTTCACAGTTGCATTGTATTTCATGTATCTCTCCTTTATAGTCTGTTAATACACATCTACAAGATGTTGCTAGTATTGGTATTCCATCTATGTTGTATATATTTTTGAAAAATTTCCATTTATATCCTCTAACTCTTCTATCCCAGAAGTTTGCTGCATTACATATCTTAGATATGTATATGCAGTGTGGAAGTTCCATATTCATACCTTCAATTTCTCTAGGCTTTATAAAGTATCCTTCTGATACTGATCCATCTGTGTAGTATATGTCATCTATATGGTAATACTCAAGTTCTGTATCTTCATAAAGTTTCAATATCTTGCTAAGCTCATCCTCATTATCTATCTCAATAACCATTCCCCATACTTCATCTACTCTACTACCTGTATATTCTAATGTCAATATTAATCCAAACTTTTTTGAATACGCTTTGAATATTCTTCTAAAACCTATAATATATGCAGGCCATATCTTACTATCTACAAGTTTTTGAACAGTTCTACTACTATTATCTTCATGTAGAATCCACGATATTAGGAATGGATCACAGAGTATGTCATACACGTATAGATATGTTGGTAATTCAATTTTTTCAACTTTCGTAATCTTTGTCATCTAGTAGAAAAGACTGTATAGTATATATTTTTAACCTAAGAGATTTTGTTTTAGTTTAAACTACTCTACAGGTTGTTCAGTCTTTCCAAGAGCCTTTCTAACAGTCTTACCGTTTGGACATTTGAAGAGTCCTATTATGACCCCCTTCCTACCCTTTGGTGCAAGTACCCATGCCTTTACAGGCTTAAGCTTCATTATCTGACCATCACAGTCTACCTCATATTCACGTTCTAGATAGGGAGTTAAGTCGATTGGCATGGTATCATTCTATATCATAACAATATAAATCCATCTCATTATTTACACAGTAATCAGGAGCAAGACCATACTCTTTAACTTAAGGTTTTTGAGATTTTACATGTCTAATTAATTCCTGTTTGAAAAAGTTTAAACTCTTTTCTTACCTAATTTCTTACCTAAACTTGCTTGAGATTCTATAACTTTCAATTACATCTCTAGCCTTCTCTCTACGATCTCTAATATCGTGTAGAAGCTTCACTATATATTCGTAGAGTATTTTCTTACATTCACCACATAGTATATTTCCAGACTTACAGTCAGCATATATCTTAGATACTACAGAATCATCTTCAACATATGCCATAAAGTACTTATATACAACACACACATCAGGATTACCACCAAGCTTTCTTTGAAGTTCTTTTGTAGGTTGACCACCTGTAAGTGCATTCATAATCTTCCTCTTCACAGTATTGTCATCATCTAGAATGTATATGGCAGTTTCAGGTCTTGAAGCACTCATCTTCTCCTCACCTGTAAGTGCGGGAACAAACTTACAATATAGAGTACAGGGTTTTGGATATCCAAGTCTATCAGCAATATCTCTAGCAAGTCTGAAGTATGGATCTTGATCAATACCTGCAGGTATAAGTACAGGACACTCCTCACCATATAGCTCAGTTGGTAGAAATGCAACTGCAATCTGTAATGTTGGGAAGAATGCTGCACCAACATTTGTAGAATCTGTAAATCCGAATGTGTGCTTAACAGTTGAAAGTGTTAAACATTTAGCAACTTTAACAGCAATCTTATATAGATATCTTATATCTTCAGTATCAATAATTAGGTGAAGTTGATCTGGTCTAAATCCAAGAGCTATCAATGTCAACGCATTATCATAAGCATACCTGTTAGCTTCCTCTAATGGAAGATCACGAACAAGAAACTTCTCATCATCAGTCATCTCAAAAAATAGCTCTACATTAAATCTATCACAAAGCCATTTAGTAAACATCCATGGAAGTATATGTCCAAGATGTAGATCTGCACTAGGACCACGACCTGTATATAATGCCCATCTCTTCCTATTTACAATTCTCTCAATTATATTCTCAAGACCTCTATGTGCATAGAAGAATCCTCTACGTAACAGATGATGACTATCACCTGCAAGTTTTTCAATCATTTTAACATCTTCCTCAGTTAGTAACTTAACACCAAACTGCTCTGCTAATCTTCTATAATCTACCTTACCCTTAACTTCCCATGGAGTAACTGTAAATGCTTGATCTTGAGCCACAATGAGAGATCCCAAGTTCAGTATATAGATAGATATTTAAGCAGTTCTATCTTCAAGATGATTCACAACAATCTTCATGATATGTTCAAAATCTCTCTTAAACTCCCTATATGTGATGATCTTACTAAGTTCTATCGGTTTAAAATCACAACTCTTTAAGAATTCTCTCTCAATCATACCTATAAGATTTACAAGTCTCAATTTACCAATCATTAAAGTCTCATTAAGTATATCTACTAAACTTTGAAACATGTCTAAATCAACTATAAACCTGTAATCACATATGATAGGTATGTCTAATCTATCATCAGCCTGTACTTCAACAACAACTTCACCATAATCTCTAATAGATATAATACCACTATGTTTAAAGCCAACATTTTGAGCAATTTTCAACAATCTTAAAGCAATCTCAAGATTTCTAGCTGAAAAATGTATTATTGGTGCTCTAACTAGAAGCCATGCATATCTTGGATTATGCTTCTCCAATATCGACAATATCTCACTAGGAACTACAGGTCTATGCCATTTGCCAAGAAATTTAAATTCATGACTACTCTTAGCAAGGCTAAGTCTTGAAGTTTCTGCAAGTATTATTCTACCACTACAACTACTAGTAGTAAATAATTCTCTACATTTTTCATTAAATTTAAATAGAAAATCCTTAATATCAAAATCTACAAGTCCACGTTCTGCCTCATCTCTCAATCTTCTTAAAAAGACTTCACGTCTCTGATCTATAGTAGACATAGTACATATATTTACTTTTCAAATACTTCTTAAATCTTAATCATGTAGTATAATCTTAAATTTAGAATACTTTCATAAGAAATTTAGAATATATTTACTATGTGGTAGGTCATATTTGCTAAATCTTTTATAGGTCTTAAACTCTAGATAATGTGATATGAAGTTAGTTGGAAATCTCACTAAGAAGGAGAATCTATGGATATTACAAATTCCAAGACCTGTACTCAAGGTTGCTGAATTGAATGGTGTTAAAATAACAAATAAAGTACGTGTGAGAGTTAGAATTGAAAGTGATGGTGATAGTGTTGAAACAGATGCAAAAGTTCAAACATATGGACAAGACGTATGTTATCTAGTAATACCACAACAAGCAGTACAATCACTCAAGAATAAACGTGGTGAAGTAATTTTTGAAATATTAGAATCATGAAGAGAAGATTAGAGGTAGTTAAAATATTTAGAGAGAAAGCACCAAAAATAACATGGTGTCCAAATTGTAATGTACCAATATTGAGAAGTGACATATGTGATATATGTGGATCAAAGACAATAACTGTTAGAGGTATAGCATATCCAAGAGATGTTAGATACTGCTACGATAATGATAAAGAAATTATAGTAAGATCGATACAGGAAACATACAATCTAAAGAATAGTGAAATATCAAAATTGATAGACAGAGACGAGATAGTACTGCTAAACAAGGTACAGCATGTAGATTCAGCAGATCAAGTAATAGTGAGAGGTAGAGTTATTGGAATAAGATACTTCGATATTGAGAAAAGAAGATGGATGTTTAGACCAGATTATGCAGGTATTAAAATAATGATAGATAACAAGATTGGATATTACATACTTCTAAAGAGAAGCAAGGTTGTAGAAGGTGAATATGTTGATAGAAGTGAAATTTTAGAAGGTGAAATTCCAAATGAAGATAATATATACATACCATTTAAGCTAAATGAAAAAGATGTATATGGTATTCTACAAGTTAGAGGAAATAAATTAAAGATTTTGAAAGTTATAGATAAATTAACATACTATGAAGTTGATAGGAAGAGTTCTAACATATATAAAACTATTAAAGCAAATATTTCAAATATTGAGAAGTTAGAGAAAAACTCTATAAATATACTGAGAAATGCTATAGATAAATATTCTGAATATTTAAAAATTGTAACATATTCAGGAGGTAAAGATAGTACAGTTATAACATATCTAGCAAGCATGTGTGGTATTGATAAGGTAGTTTTTTGTGATACAACACTGGAATTTCCTGAAACGTACAAGACTGTAGATAGGATGTGTAAATTTGTAGAGATAGAACATGTAGAAGCTAGTAGAGAAATGTTTGAAAAAGTTTTTGAAATTCTAGGACCACCTGCTAGAGATTTTAGATGGTGTACTCAGATATGTAAATTAATTCCACTTAAGAGATTTTTAGAAAAGTATGCTAATAATAGAAAGATTCTAAGTATAACAGGTCAGAGAATGTTTGAATCTCCTCAAAGAGCATTAGCAGGATATGAAACTGAAGTATATGGTCCGAATCCTGCAGATATCATAGTATCACCACTATACGACTGGACAGCACTTGACATTGAGATGTACATACACTACAAGAATTTACCATTAAATGAACTATATGTTCAAGGTTTTGAAAGAGTTGGATGTTTTATATGTCCAACATTGAGAATTTCTGAAATTGAAATTATTAAGAAGACGCATCCTGAATTATGGAGATGGTGGTACGACAAATTAAGTAGATATAGAAAGAGATTGAAAATACCTGATAAATGGCTTAAATATGAACTATGGAGATGGAGATTTGAAATACCTGGAGATTTATCAAATTATTTAAAGAGAGTTGGAGGATATATAGATATTTCAGAAATTCCAAATCCAATAGTAAATACATTGAAAGTCTATATAAACGAGGTAAATAATGAAGTAAGTATAGATCTAGTATTGGTAGGTATTGATAAGGTAGATTTTAATAGATTAAGTAGCTTAATCCCGATAATATCTAGAGAATACTACATAAAGGATAATACTATGAAAGTTTATACAAAGACATGTGTAATAACAATAACAAGTTCAGGAAGAGTTAATGTGTGGTCTAGAGATTTAGAAGTTAGTAAAAATATTGCAGAGACAATATGTAAGATTGTATACATGGCTCATAGATGTGTTAAATGTTTTGAATGTGTAAAAGCATGTCCTGTAAATATTTTGAAAGTAGATGAATATCCATTCATTGTAGATGAAAATAGATGTATTATGTGTAGAGAATGTGTAAAAGCATGTATTTTAACAAAATTTATAGGAATTACTATCAGTAAAGATTTAGAAAGTAAGATTGTGTAATGCCATTACTAGAACACTGTCCTATAATTGATACGGAGGAGTTTGGAAAAATACTTCTACTATCAGATACACATATAGGATATGAAGTTGAGCTTATATTAAAGGGTTTGAGAGTACCTAGACAGACTAGAAGACTTTTAGAACATTATATCAATATTGCAATGAGAGAAAATGTTAACTCTATCGCAATTCTTGGAGATATCAAACATGAAATACCGATAGCATTAGAAACATATAAAGATGTTGAATACTTCTTAAGAGAAATTTCAAACTATTTTGAATATATAATACTTACACAAGGTAATCATGATGGTGGTATTGATAAGATTGTTGATAAGATAGGTAGAAAGAACATACTACTATACGATTCTAGAGGTGTTTGTATAACTATGAAAGATGGTAAAAGAGCATTGTTACTACATGGAAATGCAAAACCTAAGATTGAGGACTTAATAAATTCAGACTTCTTAATAATGGGACATACACATCCTGCTATTACTATTAGAGACATTATTGGATATACTGTTAGAGAACCAGTAATTATTAGAGTTGAGCTAGATAAAAGAGATATTGTAGCTAAGATGTATAGAAGAGAAATTAAGACTAGCAATATCACTATTGAAGATTCTAAAATAGTATTAATAATACTTCCATGTGCAAATATGTTAATAACAGGCACAGATATTACAAGAACATTATTACAAAAACATCCATCAAGTAAGACAATCTTAACATATTTCGAACTTTGGAATAAAGATGATAAGATAGAAGTATATCTTCAAGATTTTACATATTTAGGAACTTTAAGAGAATTGATAGATTTAGAAAAGATTATTGAGACTAAAGAGAGAGTTGATTGGAACTTACTTTAAAATTCAGGGTAAGTATTATAATATTTGTAAGACATGTACTGTACATGTCAGACATGTCTACTCTAGGAGAAAATTTGAAGAAAGAACTTGAAGAACTTATCGCTAGATTACTAATGCTTACTATAGATACTTATGAAAATTTTATAAATATAATAACAGAATTTCTTAGAAAAGTATCACCGATACCGATAGTAATACCACAGATAATACTTCCAGAACATTTAAAGAAGAAATCTACAGAAGAATTAGCAAAACTTCTAGCAAATCTAATAGTGACACCATTAAACCCACAACAAGCTCTTAAAATTATAGAAGATATTATAAAGAGAGTAGATGAATTGAAGAGTAGATACTTCACAAAGACTAGATAGTGAATTGAGGTTAGAGTGATGAGAATTAGCCCCAGGCGAATAGATGAAGAGTATCCCCCTCAGCTGATCTCAAACCTCGTAGAACATATTCACTAACTCTCTTAAAACATACTCAATTGATGGTCTTTTAGAAGGATCTCTACTCAACATCTTAAATATAAGATCTCTCGATTTAATATTTTTAACACAGGATAGTACATTTACAACATCTATATCAGACATGTATAATCTATCTCTACCATCAACACATATTCCACATAATAATCTGAGCAATACGTTAGCAAGTTGATATACATCAATACCATGTAAATTTTTATGAAGGTATTCTCTACTGAAATGTTCAGGCGTACAGTAGCATTTAGTACATGTCTCTAAACATCTTACATAATTTCCACCATCTACACATGTATTAAAATCGCAAAGTTTTACAACGCCATCACATATCAGTATATTACTAAGCTTAATATCACAATGATAAATACCAACATCATGTATATACTTAATTGCATGTGATATCTGTATGAGTATTAGTAAGATGTCTTTAAAACTTGGATACCAGCCATGTCTAATCTGATATTCTAATGATAGACCATCAGCAAACTCATATATAGCTAATGGAACAGTAGTAGAATAATCATACAACCTCAATATATTTGGATGTTCAAGCTTTGACATAATCTCAACCTCCCTAATAAATCTTTCATATATATTATCTTCATAATGTTTAGATATCTTAAACTTCCTAATATCAAAATCTTTTAGGGTTTTTATAGAGAATCTCTCACCATTTGGTGATATGCACATATATACTTTACTAAAATTACTCTCATGAATTAGACAACACTTAAATCCTTTAATATCGATATTAAGATCAGGAACTCTATCCTTGATAGTAATAAATTTACAATTTTCAAAATTTGGCTTTATATAAAATGATATCCTCATATTGAGAAGATCTAGAATATCTACATCTTCATACATACTCTTCTACATGTCGCATAAACGCACTACTTTTATTTTAGATTATCAGTCTATAATGTTATGAATCTCAGATTTATGGATCGTAATAGGTGGGTAATATTTATGGAGATTATAGGTCCATTAGCAATGAATGAGCCAATACCTATTGATGAAGTCTATTCAAGATTAATATCGAATAAAGATAAATACAACATAGATATATCCTATGGAGAGTTTTTAGAAATATTGAATGATTTAGAGAAGAGAGGTGCTATAAAAATTGTTAAGAAGGATAGTAATACCTATATTGTATTGACAGAAGATGCAAAATATTTTTTGATAGTGTATAGTCCAGCATGGATTGGATTATAGTTAATATTCTATTACTGCACCTCTATTATTTGCAGTAGTTAGGAAGCTATATATACCAACACTTCTCAACTTATATACAATCTCTAAGCCTCTATCAAAATCATCTATAAATGCATATACTGTAGGACCCCAAGAACTTTGACCAATACCCTTCACACTAAATTCCTTAAGCATATTTACAACTTTCTGAGAATATTTTGAGAATATTCCTCCTTGAATATTTGAAAATATTTTACCAACATTCTTTTGAAATTCCTCTAAACCTTCACAAAACATTTCAAAGTCTTTATCGAGTATTGATGGTATTATCTTGTTAAATAGTATAAATGATAATTCTTTAACAACATCTTTAGGATAGTTTAATTTAAATAACTTATGTTCAGAAATTTCATCAGGACCTTTACCTGGTGGTATCGCTACAATTATATACCAATCTTCAGGAAACTCTAATCTAGTTATCAATTTTGGAATATCGTCACTACTCTTCTTACCTGAATCAACTACAAAACCACCATACTTGAATGTGTATATTCCAACTCCAGATATCTCTCCTCTACCTAATATTTTTGATAAATTTTCAATACTATATCTAATGTTGAATAATTCTAATATTGATACTGCAATTGCAAGTTTTGTCTGTGTTGTAGATCCGAGACCAACATGATTTGGAATTTTTCTAACAATCTTTATAGATATATTATCAATATCTATATTGTAGAAAGTTTTTAATCTATTCAAAACATCTACTACTATCGGATCTTTCAAATATTCACTTTCGAAACTTCTTGATACTTCTATAATAACTTTAGGTTCCTGTATTGATAATCCTACACATATACCTCTTCTACCTTCAATACCTACAGGATCTACCATTCCTAAATGTAGTCTTGCTGTTGCAATTACTCTAACCATACTTAGCTAGATAGAGTGTATGTGAAAAGTATTTTCAAAATATATCACAATTCTATAAGTGTGTCCTGTATATAAGTGTCCTATATGTGGTAGATATGTTACAACTCCTGTACATTGTGGTAGAAAATGTATATACTTAATGTCTGATAGTCAGAGAGAAGCTTTGAGTAGATTGATGAGTGCATTATTGAGACATATACCACATGAGGCAGGTCTAAAACTTGATAATGAAGGTTTTGTAAGTATCGAAGAGCTTGTCAAAGGTATTAGAGAGAGATGGAGAAATAGAGATTTATATAGATGGGTAACAGAAGATCATGTAAGAGCTATTGTAGAGCTTGATCCTAGAGGTAGATTTGAGATTAGAGATAATAAGATTAGAGCAACATATGGACATAGTGTTAAAGTAGATATAAAGTATGTAGAGGATAGAGAAGTGAAAGTTCTATACCATGGAACTACTAGAGATAGACTAGACTCAATACTTAGACAAGGAATAGTTAGAGGAAGAAGACTCTACGTACATCTTACAGATAGTATAGAAATTGCAAAAGAAATTGGAAAAAGACATGGAAGTAATGTTGTAGTACTTGAAATAGATGTTGAATGTTTAAGAAAGAGAGGTTTTAAAGTATATAGAGCAAGTAGAACAATATACTTAACAGAATACGTACCTCCAGAATGTATTAAAAATGTGATATACGTCTAGGATAGTGTAGTAAAATGACTAGTATAGTCTGGCTAATAACTGCTAAATGCATTCTAAACTGTCCTCACTGTTATGATAAGGTGTATATAAATGAGAAAGAACTTACAAAAGATATGAAGATTAGATTAGCAGAAGAGATTGGAGAATTAGGAATAACTCATGTATCATTATCAGGTGGTGAACCACTACTTCTAGAAGAGATTGAAGATATTATAAAAATATTGAGAGATTATAATGTAGATATATCAATAGTTACTAGCGGAATTGTGAATGATGAATATAAGATTAAGATCTTATCAAAATATGACGTATATGTATATGTAAGTATTGATGGTGATAAAGTTGGTCATGAAATTGTTAGACCAGGAACGTGGGATAGAGTTATGGAGTTTATAGAAAAGTTGAAGAAGTATAATATAGAATTTGGAACATCTATGGCATTGTCAAAATTAAACTATGATAGAGTTGGATATTATATAGATACTGTAGTTGAACTAGAACCATCTAGTATATGTATGATACCTGTAATGCCTAGTGGTAACGCTTTGAAAAATCGTATATATGTAGATGTTGAAGATTTAAGAAAAGTTATAGAAATTGTTGAAGATAGAGTTGAAAAATATTCAATAAATATCAGATTTTGGTGTCTACCCTGTATACGTGCATATACTAGTAATAGGAGAATTATTGGTGGATTATGTAAGCAGTGGGATGTTATAGATATAACACCTGGAGGTAGACTTGTACTTTGTGATATTGTAAATATTGAGCTTTCTAGATGGGTAGGTGGTAATTTAGGTGAAGCTATTGAAAAATTTAGAAATAGTGAACTATACCTGAAAGCAAAATCCGTACCTGCTGAATGTTATTCATGCACATTTAGAGATGTATGTATGGGTGGTTGTTTTTCAAGATCCTACATTATGTATGGTGATTTTTGTAGAAAAGATCCACTATGCCCAATCTAATATACTAGTGGTGTTGCACCTTCTTTATGCGGTTTTAACCATAGTTCTAGATTCTTCTCTACTAAGAATGAGTATCTCTTAGCATGTTCTTCAAGACCGTCTAATGGTATGTCATAGTTTATTAATTTTGATATTGCTTTAATAAGCTTTAATGCTGCTGTTATATCAGGACCTAGCTGACCTACTGTTTGTCCAAGTATATACACAACATCTCTATGTGATGCAACTTTTCCAGATTCTACAAGCTTTTTAATTGCTGTAAGTACTTTAGATTCAGCCATTATTAATGCTCCAACAATGCTTCTAGATAGTACAGAGTCTAGAAATATTGCTTCAGCACCTGCGATTATCGCATCCTTAATTGGTAAAAATCCTAGAGATTTAAATTCATCAACATAGTATTCCTCAGTTACAAAATACACATTCTCACTCTCAGTCTCAGATACAGCAGGAACTGAAGTTATAGCTATGACACGTCTAATATTGTTTTCTTCAGCCCAATCAAGAATCTTCTCAATAAACATACCATAGAGCTCCATTGGAATTGGAACATGTTGTCTAATAGTTATTAATCCAAGATCCTTCCTGTAGAATAGTCTATATGGAAGTTTTGCAGCACCATCAACAGCCGTTATTATTGGAGGAACACCACTAATCTTTATAGCACCAATCTCCTCCATCTTTAACTTATCAATAATGTACTCAACAGTAACTACAGATGCAAGACTAGGTTCAGGACATGCAATAATTAGAGTATTTCTAGGATCTTTCTCAATCTTCCTAATCTTAACCTCAACTTGAGCCATATAGCATAACTATCAAAAAGAGATAAATAAACATGACTACCAAAACAATCAAAAACTAAGAAAAGTAGAAAACAATCAACTTCACAAAAGAAAAACTTATAAAAAGAAACACAAAGACAGAACAACGAAATAGGGCCGGTAGTCTAGCCTGGAAGGATGCCCGCCTTGCGAGCGGGTGGTCCCGGGTTCAAATCCCGGCCGGTCCACCAATCCTCCAACATCTATCATGTCTAAGCATTAACGTTTACATATTTGACACGATATTTCTGGGAGCACAATATCTAGAGTCTCTAGAAAAAGAGCACCAATTTGTCTAGTAACATGCATATGTGAAACGCATGTAGCATTGAAAAAGCTAGGGATTTGATCAATTTAAACAGTGAAGGTATTACCATTTTGCTGTCCAGACATCTACGTACATGCTTCCTATCCTGTAGTATTCGCCCTTGTACTTTATGTATGTTGGTGAGTAGAGATACCATGCATATACGTAGCAGGATGGGCAAGCGTAAATATCTACCATGCATATACTCACGGTGGTCTTCTCGTAAGTCTTACCTACAGAGATCGACATTATTGGTGCAAATGCAGCAATTAGAGGTACATCGTAGCCAGCTGCTGCAAGTATTGCAAGTACAGGAATACTTGCTGAAAATAGCGGTTCTGTCTTAATCTGCTTAACTACGTCCAGTGAAGCAATGCTTAGCATACTCTTACGATATCCATAATACTTGTAGTTATATTCCCACAATCTGTTAACTATATTCCAAATTCTCTCTAAATATCCCTGACCATCATATGGATTATCGTCAATCATGTACCATCCCACAAGGCTATTATTCCTCATCTCAGGTGCTGCTATTGTTGCATTAGCCCACTTATCACCCCAGTAACAATATGTTGGAGCCCAGGGAGTCTCCGGTGAAGGATATTCACATATGTACTCTCTGTACTCAGCAAATGCTACATAACCCTTGAAACCAAATCCTATAAGAGCATCTCCTGTAAAGTTTAAACCATTGCGAAAATCTTCATAATAATTTAACCATATCCAACTTTCATAACCATCAGGAACCCCAAGTACAATTGAGAATCCTGGCATCTCATAACTAATGCCAGATTCAGTATTTATAGCAAATGAAGTACCGAAAGCAACGTAATCGCTAGTCTCTTCTTCAGAGTAGAAGATTATCCTTGGTGTTACTATCTCAAGTGAGTTTTGTGACAATTCTGATACATGTACCATAATGATAGGTATGCCAATAGGCTTCTTCGAAATGTAGTATATCTTGTATGGTTTCCAGTACCAGCACGTGCAGCCACTATACCAGTCACAGATACAGCCTTGCTCAAGCGTTGGTGGGAATTCGTCTAGTGATGCGTGTGATAGTGATGCACGTAGTAGTGTCCTGTTAGCAGCAACGTACTTACTTCTAAGCTTCTCGATAATCTTCTCGATTTCCTCTCTTGTTACCAATGGCTTTCTCTTTCTTAGATCCTCCCTAATCTCAATCGTTATGGAGTAGCCCTTGAGTAGTCTTATCGGTTTTATTGGCACGATCCTGAATATGTGGTATATTCCGTTTCTTGTATGTGCATTTGCGAGTAGTATAAGACCAATCTCAACCGCACTAGGATCAACACCCTTCTCCCGCAGATAGGCAATCCACTTTCTATATACTTGAACTAGCTTATCGTAGTCAAGCTTTACAACACCTCTACCATGATAGAAACCAAGCTCCCTAATTGTGAAGGGCGGCTCAATGATATATACAGAGACAGTTACAGGAAGCGGATTGCTCAGATTAAAATATCTAATCTCAAATACAGGTTCCTTAGGAATTAGCAATTTAAAATAAGCAATCCTGACGTTAATACCATGAAAATACTCAACATGCTCATAAACATGTACTAGAGGCAGTACATAACACAAGATTGAAATAGCCACTACAGTTAATATAGAAGCAATCATGATTTTAGATAACCTATGCATACTATTCATAGCCTTTCTCGAGAGATAATGATCTAACATTTCTAAATGTTTCTATCTATGCTTAATTTTTACCAATTCCTACAGTGTTAAACTTCTAGAGATAGTCTATCACATATGCCAATATGCTAATCATATTGATAGGTGAGAGATATGTCTAGAGTAGTTAATTGGTGGGGCCGCCGGGATTTGAACCCGGGCTCACGGGCGCCCCAGGCCCGCATCCTAGCCAGGCTAGACTACGGCCCCTACTTCTGTCTGCATTTTTATTTTTGGTTTTTTGTGTTTTTGCCTATCAATTTTTCGTGTTTATTATTTTTAAGTTTTTTGAGAAGGTTTTAAGTTTCTTATACATATTTTTATTATTGCTCTAATCATGGTTAATGATGTTGTTTTAGAAAAAGATGATTTGTGTGCTCTTGTTGAGGTTGTTAAGGAAGCTGAGTATGTTCATCCTAGTCAAGAGGCTAAGCGTAGAATTTTTGATAGATATGGTATTTTAGGTACGTCTAAGGATAGAATTTTGACAGCTATATACTACAAGATCATGAGGAGACTTGGAATTATTGATAAAGCTATTGTTCGTGCTACTGGTATACCATCAATATATATTCTAGATCCATGGCTTAGAGCAGCACTACGTGTTGCATGTTTCTTCTTAGTGTTTAACGATAGAGATGTTGATGAAGAACTTTTTGGAGTTATTAGAGGTGGTATTGCTAAATTCATATCTGATAAAACACATCCATATGTAGGTGTGTGGTATTGGGATGTTGTTGATAAAGTTTTGAAAAATTATAAATATGTACCTTCAAATGATGTTGAAGTACTTGAATTAAAATATCTAGTACCTGCATGGCTTATAGAGAAATTGAAAAGTTTGTTAGGACCTGAAGAGACTGAAGAATTATTAAAAGCTTTCAATACAAAACCACTAATATCTGTTAGAGTAAATACATTAAAAGCAACTGTTGAAGAAGTTATAAAACACTTAAAGAAGCATGGTAAGAAAGTTGTTAGAAGTAGATATGTAGATACTGTAGTTAAATTTGAAGGACCTTTTAAATTTGAAGAATGTTCACTATATAGAGAAGGTAAGATAGTTAATCAAGATGAAGCATGTGCATTAGCATCAATAATACTTGACCCAAAGCCAGGTGAGGTAGTTGTTGATATGTGTGCAGCACCTGGAGGTAAGACTAGTCATATGGCTGAACTTATGAAGAATACAGGTACGATATATGCATTTGACATAGATGACGATAGGATTGAAAGAATGAGAAGGACATTGAAGAGACTTGGAATAACAAATGTCAAAATTATAAAGAAGGATTGTCTAGAAGCACCAAAAATACTTGGTGAAGAAATTGCAGATAAAGTACTACTAGATCCACCATGTTCATCAACAGGAACATTAGCAAAATATCCAGAAGTTAGATGGAGATTAAGACCTGAAAAAATTATTGAAATAGCACAAATGCAGTATAAGATGCTTGAAACAGCGATAAGAATATGTAAACCTGGAGGTAGAATACTATATACAACATGTAGCATACTTCCAGAAGAATGTGAAGAAGTTATTAAGAAGATATTGAAGAAGTATGAAAATATTGTCAAGATAGTACCACTAAGAGGACCATTCTCAGAAGGTTTTCTAGAAGGTACTATGAGAGCATGGCCTCACAAACATGGAACCGTTGGATTTTTCTATGCACTCTTAGAGAAAGTTAGGAGTATTAAATAGTGTAGATTGAGAAATTATAAACACAAATATGCACATTGTCAGGACACGTAAATAAGACTTATTTCTAAGGGTGAAAAATAATTTCACTCATAGTGTAGATTATGCACGTAGATCAATGACAACAACAACTTCAGAAATGATAAACATAGTAACATTTAGTGCGATAACAATCGTAAATGCTCTACCCTGTGGCAGAGGTTCAGCACTTGCAATAGACATACCAACACACATAGTCATAAAAACATCAGATAGAGACTACATAGATTCAGCAGATTCTGACACATTACAGAAGTTTGTAAATATGTATAGAAGAGAACTTGGAATAGAAGATAGATTTACAATAAGTGTAAGATCATGCATACCATCAGGAAGCGGATTAAAAAGTAGTAGTAGTGTAACATCTGGAATAGCAATTGGAATAGCAGCACTTTCAAAACCTGAAATGAAAATTGAAGATTGTATAAAAATTAGCTGTAAAATATGTAAAAAACTTGGAATATCATACACAGGAGCTCTAGATGATGCAACAGCAAGTGTAATTGGAGGACTAGTATATACTATAAATGATGAATATAGAATAGACTCTATAGTAGATGTTGATGATGATTTAAAAGTACTAATAATGATATTCAACAATTGGCAAAGACCAAGAGATCTAGTAGAGAGATTTAGAAATATGAGAAATGATCCTAAGATTAGAAATATATTTGAAAAAATATACAATCTAGCATTTAAAAATCCACTAGAAGCAGCATCATTAAACACAATATACATGTCTATACTACTTGGATATGATCTAAATCTCATATATAGAATTCAGAGAGAATTTAAACCAACAGCAACATTACTATCAGGTAATGGACCAGCAATTGCAGTACTTGATAGTGATGTTGAGAAACTTTATAATGTTCTAAAAAGCTTTCGTGATAAATTATCATTTTTTAGAATATGTAGAACACTACCACAATTAAGAATGCCTAATGAAGAAGTTTCAAAATATTTTAAATCTACATCAAGACTAATGTTACATCTTAAAGCAGAATTGCGATAGAGTTAAGAGGAGTCTAAAATTTCGTATGTAGAGATTAGTGAGTGAGAAACTTAAAAAGAGAGGTGTAATAATCAGGAAGATTATACATGCAATATTCTCATCACTGCTACTAATACCAATACTCATACATGGAGTAATTGAAAAGTACATACCTGTAGATGCATGTTATGTCATTATAACAGTAGTTGCAAGTATAGTATATGTAGTATATTTCAAGAGAAGTATAATACATGAAGCTATTAGAGGTCAGTTGGAAATACTTATGAAATCTTTCTTAAAAATATTTCCACAACTACATTCACAACCACTACAAAACATAATATATCAACTTCAAACATCATTTCAAAAGTTTGAATCTAAGATGAGAGAGATAATTGAAATTGCACAGAGAGATTATGAGAAGAGGTATAGTTTTGTTGGAATACTTATGGGATCTATAGGTGTATTATGTAGCTATGTACTATTTCACACATATGCACTATATGGAATTCTTGGACTTGCAGTATATGATACTGTAAGTGCAGTATCAGGATCTATATATGGTAGACATAGACTACCACTATCAATAGTGACTATTGAAGGATGTATTACAGGAATGCTAGCATATTTAATAGTTCTAGTCTGTATTGGAGTACCAATCTTAAAAGCATTCACAATATCTGCAGTAGCTGCAGTATGTGAAGCTTATGGAATTGAAGATAATTTATCAATACCAATCTTCACATCACTAACAGCATACCTATTACTGAGGTAATTACATATTAAGAATATCACTCACATCTATAGCACATATCTTAATTGTAACCTCTTCACACATACATAACATACTTATAATCTTTCTATCAATATCTATAGATGCTTTATTAGCTTCAATACATAGAGTTGAATCATCTACATATCTACTTCTTCTAATAATTATCTTTCTATCATTACTAAGTTTCAAATTTTTAGAACCTCTACAAATAACAATATCTGACAAATTTCTAGTAATTATCTTCACAATAACTATAGTATTATCATTTTTTAATAATTCTCTTAATTCACTATTAAGATCTTTAACAGCCTTATCTGAAGAACATGCAATTATACACGTACCTCTCTCTGTAACATATTCATCTTTTGTTATTTCTATAGTATTCCTATGCTTACCAGTAATCATACTATGACCACGTGCATGGACAGTATCACATACAACTTTCATATTTATAAGCTCAGAAATATGATTTATTAGGTGTATTCTAATATTGAAGAGAAAGTACTTGGATCTTTAGAAGATCTTACGAGATTATATAAAGCATCTACAATGGATCTAGTAAGACATTTACAAGCTAGAAAACTTCCTGATGGTAGATATCTAATACCTATTGAGAATGTTCCATGGTGTACAATATTTAAACTTGATAGAGAATACCTACTTAAGAGTGGTGATAGATTATTGAAATTTTCTATAAGTATTGAACCTAGGAAAATTCCTACACCTGTAGAGATTTGTGTTGGATTTCTAATAAAGGTTAGTGATTTTGAATATTACTGTGTTGGTAGTTTAATTACAGGTAGAAAATCATTAGCTAGATGTAGATTTAGAATATTTCAAATTCCTTATGATCTTTGGGATTTTCCAAAAGTTATAGCTATACCAGAATTGAAGGCTATATGTACCGAGTTGAGTATTGATGAACATATTGATGTTATAGATGTCGTAGTACCGCATGAGTGTATTCTAGATCTTGGATATGGACATCTACTAGATAAGACTACTAGTAGCGTTATAGCAATTACAGATCTAGTAGCTGTTATGGGTAATGTAAAATTGAAATTTTATAAAGATTCTGTAAAATATAGTTGATAGATTTTACAATGAGGAATCTAGAAATGCTTAAAACACCTTAAACATAGTCTAATTACGGGGATCTAAGTTCGTGGGAGAGAAGCCTAATAATGTAGACGTAGATCAGCTACTTGAATCTCTACTAGGTAAGGAAGAGGCTCCAATAGAGACAACACTTGTGAAAGAGCAGACCATAGTTAGAATTAGACTTGAGAGAAGAAGAAGACATATAGTGACAGTGATAGAGATAGATGGTGCTGATGCAAAGAAGCTAGATATTGAAAATATTGCAAAAGAGTTGAAGAGAAAGTTAGCAGCTGGAGGAACAGTACATGACAATGTTATCGAACTACAGGGAGATCATAGGTATAGAGTTAAGAGATTACTAGCAGAGATGGGATTTAACCCAGATAATATACTCATAGATGAGAGTGTTAGAGAAGGATAGTAGAGTTGACTAATATAAGTATTGAGAAGATAGATAGAGAAGTTGAGAGTTTACTATCAAACTACGAGTCTATAAGACAGGTATTGAAAAAACTTTCACAATATGTGATAGACTTGATAAGTGTACTGTATGGAGATGATGTTGATAGATGTGTTAAGTATTTATTTGAAGATATTTCAAAATCTAGAGAATATATACTTGCAACATATCTATGTATTGCACTTCTAATATCTAACCATAGGATAGATGTTGAAGATATTCCTGAAGATGTTGCTAGAGATCTAATTTCAAAATTATTAATACTATATGAGAAGATTAAACATATTAGAAAATTATTGAAGAATTAGCATATGGCTGGAAATAGTTTTGGAACATTGTTTAAAATTACAATATTTGGAGAATCTCATGGAAAAGCTATTGGTGTGGTTGTTGATGGTGTTCCTGCTGGTCTACCAATATCTAGTGAAGATATATATCAAGAATTGATACTTAGAAGACCTGGACATAGATATGCAACTTCTAGAAGAGAGGTTGACTATCCTGAAATTATTAGTGGTGTGTTTAATGGTAGAACAACTGGATCTCCAATAGCTATAATTATTGAGAATAGAGATGTGGATTCTAGACCTTATGAAGAGTTGAAATATACTCCAAGACCTGGACATGCAGATCTGCAGATGATTAGGAAGTATGGATTTGACTCATGGGATTATAGAGGTGGTGGTCATGTGAGTGGTAGAGAGACTGTTGCTAGAGTTGCTGCAGGTGCTATAGCTAAAAAACTACTATGCTCCCTAGGTATTATAGTTGTTGCATATTTAAGATCTATAGGGAAGATTAAGCTTGATAGAGATCCTGTAGATATGTATGAAGCATTAAGAGCAAGATTATCACCTGTAAAATGTTTTGATGATAAGTTTGAGAAAAATGTTATAGAAATTTTAGAATATGTTAAGAAGAATTGTGATAGTGTTGGTGGTTGTGTTGAAGTAGTTGCATATAATGTACCTCCAGGTCTTGGTGATCCAATATTCGATAAATTGAAAGCTGACTTAGCAAAGGCATTTATGAGTATTCCAGGAAGTGTTGCTGTAGAATTTGGATATGGTATAAAACTTTCAGAAATGTTTGGAAGTGATGCAAATGATGCATTAGTAATTAGAGATGGACTTGTTAGATATGAGAGAAATGTTCAGGGAGGTATTGTTGGTGGTATAAGTACTGGAGAACCAATAATTGCTAGAGTATATTTTAAACCAACATCATCAATATGTAGAGAAATTAGAACTGTAGATTTGAGAAGTATGAAAGAGGTTACTATTAGAGTAGTTGGTAGACATGATCCATGTATAGCTATACGTGCAGTACCTGTTGTAGAAGCTATGATGGCTATAGTACTTGTAGATCACGCAATGAGGTGTGGATATATCAGTACTGATAAACTAACTTTAGAGGAGGTGAAAAATATTGAGATGTGGTGGAGAGTGTATAAAGATTATAGTTTAAAAATGTAGAATGACGATTGTATATCTTAAACATTTTACAAAATGTTAATCCTGATTTCAAAATATTGACAATATAACTATCCATAACGTGAAGCTAGTGACAATGTGTCTATTATGTATCAGCAAGCTTAATAAATAGATTATTTTACGTGAACTCTCGATGCCACTTCATAGAGCTGTTAAAGAGTTTGAAGAGATGATTGTTGATCGTGAGAAGTATAAGAAGTTTTTAACAGAGTGGTTGAGATATTCGTGGAGATGGGCTAGAGATGAGAAGTATAAGCTTGTCTTTAAAATACAAGCCTCAATATTACATGCTATTCGTGAAAAGTTAGATTCTATGGGTTTTGTAGAAGTTTTACCACCAATTATAGGTCCTGTAACAGATCCAGGCATTAGAGGTGCAAAACAGGTAACAATAGACTTCTATGGTCATGAGTATAAAGTTATGAGTAGTGCTATACTGTATAAGCAGTATATGGCAGCTTCTCTCGGTAAGATATATTTTGTAAGTCCAAATATTAGACTTGAACCTCTAGACAGTATATACACTGGTAGGCATCTTGTAGAGTTCTTTCAAGTTGATCTAGAGATGTATAATGCAACTTATCATGATGCTATGAAAGTTGCTGAAGAACTATTCTGCTATGTTGTTAAATATGTAAAAGATGTTCATGGTAAAGAACTTGAGAATGTTTTAAATAGATATTTACCAGATTTTAAACCACCATTTCCAAAATATACATATAAGGAAGCACATAAGATACTATGTACAGAACTTAACTGTAAATTTGAGTATGGTACTGAGATACCTTGGGAATGTGAGAAGATACTATCAACACATCATGATACACCAATATTTGTTACAGAATACCCAAGAGGTGCTAGAGGATTCTACGATAGAGAAGATCCTGCAAGACCAGGAATATTGCTAGACTTCGACATGCTATATCCTGAAGGTTTTGGTGAAGCCATATCTGGAGCTGAGCGTGAGTATGAGCCAGCTAAGGTTATTCAGAGGATGAGAGAGACAGGTGAAGATCCAAATAAGTATAGGTGGTATTTAGAGATGTTGAAAGAGTTGTATCCATTGAAGACTGCTGGCTTTGGTATTGGTGTTGAGAGACTTACAAGATATATATGTGGTCTAAGAGCTGTATGGGAAGCAAGACCATATCCTAAGGTTGCGGGTATTGCACCAACACCGTGATCTAAAATGTTGTTTAAACTTGTAGGTCTTCATCTTAGACTTCTTGGAAAGATTAGACTATTAACAGGTGTTAAAGAGTTTGTAAAAGATTATCCAATTGCTGAAATTGCTAGAAGAGCATTGAAAGGTAGAGATGCAATCTACCCATTTGGAACATTTATGGAATATGGAACTGCAATACTTGGATCAACAGTATCATTACAGCGATATCCAAGATTTCCAAATCTTGACAACACAATAATTCTACTACCACCAGCATTTACACCAAAAAGACTTGAGAAGATGGTTGACCTACTTAGAGAACCAACATTTGAAGATGTGAATCTTGAATGTGAGATTGGTGGTTTCAAAGTCTCTATGCCAATAGTTGCAGGAACTATGGGTAGTACAGCAATTGCAAGTAAGACATCTCTAACAATTGCTAAAGCATGTGCGAAAATGGGAATAATCTACGGTATTGGTGAAAATGTTGCAACAGTTAGAGGATATTCAAAGAGATTAACTAGAGGTCATCCATGTTTTAAAGATAGATTAATGACATATTTAACAAATATTGACAAGTATGGTGGTGTAATTATTCAACAAAGTGTTGAAGATGCATATGATGAACTTTGGAATAGAGTATATAGTGATAAAGATGTTGAACCATACCTAGATGAGGGAAAGATTGGATTTGAAATTAAGATTGGTCAAGGTGCAAAGCCTGGAATTGGAGGTATAATTAAGATACCTAGAGAACAGGTTGAGAGACTTAAACAGAAGTACCTTATTGAAGATACAGGAAAGGAGAAGTATGTAACTAGGTATAGTGTACCTGGAACATATACTGAAGAAATTTTAAGAGGAATGATACGTAACATGAGGACAAACTATCCAAGAGTCAAGATTTGGATAAAACTTGGACCATTTAAAGATGCTATGAAGGTTATAAAGATAGCTTATGAAGAAGGTGCACATGCTGTAGTTATTGATGGTAAAGAAGGTGGAACGGCAATGGCACCATGTGTAGCAATGCAACATCTAGGATATCCAACACTTGTAGCACTTACATATATTAGAAGAGCAAGATTGTTAGGAATAGATAGAAAGTTATCACTACTACCTGCAGGTAGACTATACGATGGTTCGCATGTTGTAAAATCAATAGCACTTGGAGCATCAGGAATATACATAGGTAGACCACTAGTAATAGCAGCACTTGTAAAAGGTGTTGAAGGTGTAATAAACTATCTAGAAAGTGTTAAAGTAGAGACACAGATGCTAATATCAGCATTAGGAAAATACGATATACATGAAGTAGATAGTGAAGATGTTGCATCACTAGACATAAATATTGCAAGAGCATTAGAAATAAAATGGGCATTCGAACTACCACAACAAGACATATGATGAAGAGGTCGCTGACAGAATAGATGAAGAACGACAGGTAGACTGAAAAATCCTCAAATCAAGAGTAGAGTTCTGATAAGTGTGGATAAGTATAGAGGTATAGCAGAAATATTCGATAAAAATGTTGAAAGATATGAAAGTTGGTATATAAAGAATTTAGATAAAGCCAAGTGTGAAGAATTTCTAATAAAATCATTCAACCTTAAAGGTATTGGAATTGAAATTGGTTCAGGAACATGCTACTTCACAAGACTATTCAAAGACTGCATTGGTATAGATATATCTTTTGAAATGTGTAAATTTTGTAAGAAGTATAGAAATATAGAAGTTATACATTGCATAGGAGAGAAATTACCAATAAAAGATAAATCACTAAACTACATACTAATAATAGTAACAATATGCTTCATAGATAATCCAAAGATAGTTTTAGAAGAATGTTATAGATGTCTAAAAGAAAGAGGAAAAATACTAATATGTATAATTCCAAAAGATTCATATCTAGGAAAGATGTATGAAGAAAAGAAAGTTAGAGGTGAATCAATATTCTACAAATATGCAAAATTCTACACTGAGAAAGATATTGTAGATATTGCAGAGAAAATTAATCTAAAACATATACATACAGGAAAGACACTATGCATAAATCCTAAAGATTGTGGATTTATATGTATACTTCTAGAAAAATAGTTTCACTCTAGAAAACTAAAAATAGCACCAGACAGATAAGAACTCCAAAAGGCTTATAAGTTAGATAGGATAGATACACCTATGAAAAATTGGTTTAACAAATTTAGGAAGAGAAGCTGCATGCTATTAAGACTATTAAAAACTATTGCAGAATTTACAACAAAAACAGGAAGAGATCCTTATACTCGTGAGGTTTTGAGATGGTTAAGATCGTGGGGTTATGGACATCAAACATTAAAATTAGCAGAAAAACTAGGACTAATAAACAGATATGAAGCACCACACCCAATATATGAAAACATAATATGCATATATAACACAATAACAAGATTAGGACAAAAAATACTACAAATACTACAAATGCAGGATGATGAAGAAGAAAACGAAGAAGAACCACCATAAAAAATAAACAACAAACTACAAAAATAAGGAAAGAACAAACCTAGACAACATAGTCAAAAAAATTCTAAATCAAGCCATACACAATTGAAAGGTATAGAAAAACGCTCGGCAATTCCTGACCTTTTTGATGATTAAGGGTGTTTCCAATTTTTGGAAACACCCAGACAATAGACATTCTAATTTCTCACTAGTTTTTTCTATGTTTCATGTTTCTTCATTATTTATACTGATGTATGTGAAGATAGTCGTATAAGGTTGCATATTACTGAGTTATTGTGTGTTGTATATCTATTATTGCTCCTATTGGTAATCCTCGGAATTGGAGTTATGTTAAGTATTATAAAGATGATTCTACTTACCTCTCATGTGCTTCTTTCGTTGCTCTTGCAAAATTTTTGAGTGATAGAGGATGCAAGGTGCATCTTACATTAGTTGTTCCAGATAGTGTTCCTGATGATGACATTACTTGTCTAATACGTGAAGTTGAACGTGCTTTAAATGTATGTCCAGATATCTTAAAAGTTGAAGCTGTTGGTAGTATCTCTGGAATTCGATATGAGGGCGACTTGCTCGCTATTCCCACTGCTGTTATCGCACTCTCTTTAAGAGAGTATCTCAGGGGTAATGAAGTTGTTGTTGATTTAACTCATGGATGGAATGTTCTCCCCACATTATCGATGTATGCAATAGCACTTATAGGATCTATGCTTAAAATGAGAATATTCATAACTGAACCATTTATTGGAGGTGAGAAAAAGCTGCCTAGATGTGGAGAAGATACTGAGAAGATTCAAGATAAAGAGTTAGAGTTCCCTATATTGAGAATTACGGAAATTAATATTGAACGTGTTAGATCTAAACTGAATACTGATATAGGCGAGATAATGAATATAATTCATAATCTTAAAGATAATAGTATTATAGATGAAGATTCTTCAAAAATTTTAGAATATGTCACACTCTCAGCCGAATATTATAGAAGGGGAATAATTACTCTAGGATGGTACTACATTTACAAAATATTAAATTCTTATGAAAATATAACAGAAAAACTAAGATCTATAGTAGAAAACATAATTAATAATGAGATAAAAGTTACAGATGAAAGAAGGAAGTTGTATAATAACACTATCAGGTATACATTCAAATGTAGCCATAATAGAGAGGCTCTACTATACTTAATGTATGATTTAGCAATATTTGTAAAGATACTGCAAGCTTATGAGAAAGTGAATTATAAGACTGGAAAACCTGGCCAGAATCTAAAATTCTCTAAAGTTGAGTCTATACTAGAGGACTTATATTCATCAGGTATATTGGACGAGAATGTATATAGCATATGCATGGTCGAGATAGAGAAAATAAAGAAAGCTAAAACTCAATCATACACAAGAAGCACTACTTCAAGAGAGGAAGTTGTAGATATTGTAGAACAAGCTAAAGTAGACAAAGAGAAAGCATATAGAAACATACTTGCACATTGCGGACTTGTAAATCCAATTGTACGTGAGGTTTCATCTATGGAAGTAAAAATAAATGTTGATAACAACATAGAGGATTTGCTCAAAAATATGTTAATAGAATTCTCAAATAAATATACAGATATTAGTAGAAAAGATAGTAAATGATAATCAGTTCGTCAGCTCTTCTTCATCTTTCTGTTTTTGTTTTTCATCATTTGTTTTGAATTTTCCTCTTATTATGTATAGTGTGTTTTGTGGTATTGTTATTTTTATTTTGTTGTTATTGTCTTCATAGTCTAGGTCTGGTCCTTTTATGTTTATTTTTTCATATTCTATGTCTAGTTCTTGTTTTTCTTTGTCTGTTGTTGCACATATTAGTATTTTTTCTACTTTATTTTTTATTAGTATTTTATGTTCTTCTTTTTGTATTATTTTACATTCTTCTGGTATTGTGATTCTTGCTTGTTCTGATATTATTGATTGATTTGATAGTACATATTCTCTATCACATGCTTTGAATATTGTTATTATGTTGTTGTTATCTATTTGTAGTATTGTCCAGTTGAAGTATTTGAATATGTCATTACTTTTTACTGATATTGAGTTGTATGGTATTTTTCTAATATCTAAAATTCCAAATAGTATTAATGCAACTATTTTCAATATGTCTAAACTATCTCTAACCTTATCTATTATGTAGTTTTCTAGTATACTTCTAGCATATGTATGCATGTGGTATCTAGTTAACATCCATGATGTTTGTATTAAATTTTCAATATTTTCACTAGTTGTTCTATACTTTTCCTGTAGTATTTTGAATGCGTCTTTCCATGGTATTATTCTAAGCATTAATTTTATGTCTATATCTGCATTTTCTGCTACTATTTTTCTAATCTTCTTATATTCCTCAATATCTTCTATATTTAACATGCTTATTACATATTCTTCAATTCTATCTTTTGGATAGTATTTTATTTTTACATATTTCAATATTTTCTCAAATCTATGTAGTATTATGTAGTCTTCAATATTTTTAACTTCAATTTCTGAATTTATCTCTATGTTTTTTAATATATTGTCTATCTTTGAGTTTGATACATGTATTTTCATTATAGTTTTGTTAGTGGTTCTATTGTTGTATTTTTCTCTATAAATCTTCCTGGACTTAGTACTGTGTATGCTCCAATTCTTGAATTTGCTCCAATTATAGAACCTCTCTTCTCTACCTCTCTACCTTTAGCTCTTCTATATGTTCTACCTGTTACACTTCTAGTAACTACACCTGGCTCTAGTATTGCTTTTTCACCAATAACTGAACAGCTTATGTACGATCCTCTACCAACTGTTACTTCTCTAAGTAGTACACTTTCTGTAATATCTACGTTAGATCCTATAGCTGATGATTCTTCAATAATTGTGAAATTTCTTATAAGTGATCCATATCCAACATAGACATTCTTACCAATATATACTGGTCCTCTAATTAGTACATCATGATCTATGTATGCATTTTCATCAATTATTACAGGACCTTCCTTAACTTCTATAGATGCTCTAGTGCTTATCTTAGCTTTAGGATGTATGTATAATCCTGGCTCTCTCTCTGATAGTAATGTAGCTTTTGCAAGTGCTAGTAAATCCCAAGGTGTCTGAATTCTACACCACTCACCTGACCAGTAAGTCTTATCAATCTTTAATCCTGATCTTACAGCTTTCTGAACACCTCTCCAATCATTAACTACTAGTTCTCTAGCAATCTCATGTTCAGCAATGTATATTCCTGTAAGTACTAGGTCAGGTCTCTCCTCATCTACACTTACAATATCTATAATCTTTCCTGTAGATGTATCAACATCTAGTGTTGGCATATTTTTAGCATTTTCACAAGGTGCTACTAGAACAACAACATCAACACCTATAGATGTGTAGTAGTTTACTAGTATGTTTAATGCATCTGATGGAATATATACGTCTAGTGGAATTATTATGTATGTACCCTTCTCTATATTTGAAATATCTGTGAGTATGTTGACATTTTCAATACTTTCAAAAATTTCAAACTCTACAGGTGTGTATAGGTATATTGTAGATATGTCAAATCTCTCTCTTAGAATATCTACATAATGTTTTAATATTGATTTTCCAAAGATTGTAGGTATTGGATTATCTGTAAACTTTTTCATATCTTCACTAGCCTCTCTATATACCAATATTGCCTTTAGTGTAGACATAGTATCACTCTACAGTTACAGTCTTTGCAAGATTTCTAGGCTTATCAGGATCTAGACCACGCATCACAGATGTGTAATATGCAAGTAGTTGTAGTGGTACTATGTATGGTATTGGTGCAAGTCTATAATCAATATTTGGCATATCTATAATATAGTCACACAATTTACCAAATTTCAAACTATACTTCTTCGGTACTAGAGCTATAGTATATGCATCTCTAGCTTTCATCTCCATAACATTTCCAACAATAGCATCAACATAGTAGTCATCTAGAACTACGAAAAGTACTGGAAAGTCACGTTCAACAAGTGCTATTGGTCCATGCTTACTCTCACCTGCTGGATATGATTCTGCATGTATATATGCGATCTCTTTCAACTTTAAAGCACCTTCCATAGCTATTGGTACACCTAGACCCCTACCTAGGTAGAATGCGTTAGTCTTATTTTTCATATATCTTGCAAGTGTTATACATCTAGGTTCGTGTATTCTAATTATAGTTTCTACAATATTTGGAATATTTTGAAGTTCTCTCATAAGCATTTTATATTCATACTCTGATAGAGATTCTCTAAGATATGCAAGTGTTAATGATAGTACTGTAAGTACCATTATCTGTGTTGTAAATGTCTTAGTAGCTGCAACACCAATCTCAGGACCTGCACGTGTATATATCACATTGTCAGATTCTCTAGGTATTGTACTATCAACAACATTCGAAATTGCAACAACTTTACAACCTCTACTCTTAAATGCTCTAACAGCCATTAATGTATCTATAGTCTCACCTGACTGTGATATTGCTATTAATATTGATCTATCTGTAGCAACATTAACATACTTCCTATATTCAGAAGCTATGAAGGTATTTACAGGTATTTGTGCAAGTTCTGAAAGTAGATACTCGCCTACAAGTCCTGCATGGTATGATGTTCCTGCACCTGTTATAAATATTCTATCAGCCTTCAACAATTGCATACATATTTCTCTAATATTCTCCATCTCAATACCACTAAGAGTATTTGATAGTGCAAGTGGTTGTTCATGAATTTCTTTAAGCATGAAGTGTGGATATCCACCCTTACTAGCCATATCTAGACTCCATGATATTACTCTAACACGTTCTTTCCAATCTACAACTTTTCCATCACGTTCAATATATACTTCTCTAGGTGTTACATATCCTACCTCACCATCCTTTAATACTATTATCCTGTTTGTATATTCTAGTACTGCAGGTATGTCACTAGCAACTATGTTCATTCCATTTCCAATACCTACAACTAGTGGTGATGTCTGTCTTGCAAAAAATAGTTTACTACTATCTAGACTTGTTATTAATGCTATGGCATATGTACCTTCAATATCTTGAATTGCTTTTTTAAATGCTTCAAATACTTCATACCTCTTTGAATATTCTTCTACAAGATGTGCAATTACTTCAGTATCTGTCTCACTTGTAAATCTATGTCCAGAAGATTCTAACTTCTCTCTAATTTCTAGATAATTTGCAATAATTCCATTATGTACAACTGCTATACTCCTAGTACAGTCGAAATGTGGATGTGCATTTTCATCACTAGGTTTTCCATGTGTTGCCCATCTAGTATGTCCAATACCTATCTTTCCATATACTTCATCAAATTTCAATTTTCTATTTAGTTCAGCAATCTTTCCCTTACCTTTCCTGATTATTAACGTTCCTGTTGAATCTATAATTGCAATACCTGCAGAATCATATCCTCTATATTCTAACCTCTCTAAACATCTTCTCAACATCTTACCTATAGGTTCAACATTTTCACACACAATACCAACTATGCCACACACATCTAGATACTATGTCTAGAACACTTTTATATATACATGTGCCATCTCTATATTGATGAGAATATTTTTGAATTTGACAGGCAGATAGGTGTTGTAGATGGAGAAGTCGTACAGTGTTGAAGAATTGAAGGATCTCTACAGAACGTTTACACAGTTATTTGAGGAGGAGTTTGTTAAGAAGAATTTACTAATACACTTCGATAAAGCATGGATAGCACTACACTGTATAGATATGTGCGTATATAAGCACTATGTAATATACTTCTCACTAGGTCTTAAAGATTTTAGAGAGAAGTGGAATAATATTGCTAAGAAACTACTTGAAAAACTTGGAATTTCAAATATTGATAAAGAACCATTAAGAGTTAGTATTAAGGTTGGTAATAATGTTGTAAAGATGCATCAACTTATAAACATGTTTCTACTATGGTATTTTTCAGAAAATGAAGAGCTATGTAGACCACATGTAGAAAATATCAAGTATAGGATTAAGGGATTGAGCGATTATGCTAAGAGGTTAATCAGAATTATGGCATTAGATAGAGAATTGATGAGTACAAGCTTCATAACATTTGATGAGAAATGGCTAGGAGAACACTATAAGGATAGATTGAAAGAGGTCTATGGAGATGAAGTAGATATGAAGAAACTTGAAATTGCAGTAGTAGAGTTGAATAAGCTTGGATTAATAATGTACTGCAACATTGCAATTAGAGATTTTGAAAAACTAGATGTTAAAGTAATAAATGAGTACTACATAGCACCACACCTAGCACCAATATGGAGAAATCCAGATCAATATCTAGAATGATGAAAGCTCCCGAAACGGAAATATGAAGAATTCACGTACCGGCTGATATAAATTCAGGATCTCTGACCCTCTTCATCTCTCTGCTACCAGCGTGATCATCATCTCATTCGTCTACTATGGTATTTGTTATTTATACTTCTCTATTCTGTCTTGATATATGGACTTACTAGAACTTACTCTCAACATAGCTAGGAAAGTTGGTGATTATCTTAGAAAGTCTATTCCAAGTCCTGAAAGTATTTCAATTGTTTCTAAGTCTAGAGATGATGTTACTAGAAAGATTGATCTAGACATTGAGAATATGATTATTGAAGAGTTGAAGAGTAGAGATATAGATTGTATAGTTATATGCGAAGAGCATGGAATTGTTAAGATTGGTAATACTAACCCTAAGTATATATTTGTTGTAGATCCATTAGATGGCTCTGCAAATTTTGTATCAAATCTACCATTCTACAGTATATCTATAGCATCAGGATTGTATAAAGGTCAGAATATGCTAATTAGAGATTTAGAAGTTGGTATAGTTAACTATGTTCCACGTGAAGTTATGTACATATCTGACTCTAACTCAAACACGTTTAAGATTGAGGGAAATGACATAATGTATACTGAGTATCCTCATGAAAAACCTAGTTTCGTACTATATACAGAGCCTAGGAATAGAGAGTTAATGTTGAAATTTCTTGATGAATTTTGGAGAGAATTTCCTGAAGTTAAAGTAAGAATTTTTGGTGCTGCAAGTATCGAGATGATGCAGACATTGTTAGGAAAATTTCTAGGTTTTATAGATATTAGAGACAAGTTGAGAGTTGTTGATATATCAGCAAGCTATGTATGTGCTAAAGTTCTAAATGCTCATGTTCTAGATCTTAGAGGTAGAGATATTGGAGATAGAAAGATATTAGAACTTCCTAGATTAAGCTTCATACTATCTAGAGATGATGAAACTACTAGGCGACTATTGAAGATCTTCGATAGAGTACTCCGAAACTTTTAATGCACTTATGAGATAGTTAAAGACTAAAGATATATAACCCGTATACGTGAATATAATCCTGATGCTGAAGATAGTTCTAGATAGAAAATGCAATATCTGCAGAAGTACAAACTTAATTCTAATAGAAACTGAGAAGTATGTAGAAGTACAATGTCCAAACTGTGGTATTGGTCTTAGACTAGATAAGAAGTATGTTAGAGATAGTATAAAGGTTGGAAATTTGTTAAGATGGAAGTACTTCATTAATAGTATAGTTTTAGATTTCTACAAATCTTCTCCAACTATCTTGAGAATAAGAAGTGTAAGAAAGTTTGACAAGAGTACCAACATACTTGAAAATGTAGGGTAATCCACCCATGTCTATACATGCATAAATTTCATCACTTGACCTATAGCTTCTCAATGCTATGTAGTATATACTTACAAGCACTACGATAGGTATCATACCGTGAGTGTAGAATATTTCGAGAGGTAGGTAGTATACCTGGTTGAATATTGGAAATCTATCTACAAGTTCCTGTATGTATGGGTAGAGCTCACAAATTCTACAATTTAAAATATCTTCAACATCAATTCTAACAAGCTTACTTTTAAGAGATATCATATCATGAATAATATACATATCTTCATCAACAGCTAAACCCATATCTCTAGTCATAACCTTCATATTATTAATAACATCAGACTTACCATATCTATACTCACTTAATTTATCAAAAAGTTGAGAAATAATATTTTCAATATTGAAATCTTTCAAACCTTCTCTCATATACTTCATAGATAGTTCTCTAATACTTGACTCTATATTAAACATATTTTCTAAAAACTCTAATATTGAACATTTAAAACTTAACTTATTTAACAATTTTCTATTTATCTCTCTAATTATGTTATACTTCTTGTATAGTTTAGTTATTATAGCTTTATCACCTAGATCAAATATTACAGATGTTCTATCTAGATCAGGAACTACATCCAGAATTTGAGGATTTTTTTCTACAATTTCATGTACTATCTTTTGAACATTTTCTCTATCTAGTTTTATAAAATTTTCAACTTCTACATGCTTCATGTTTGGACAATGTACAATATCTACATATATTGTATCATTTTCTTTTGAATATCCTATATATAGTGGATATAGTCTACAAAATGTTGGTCTATCTTCATATATTGTACATATTGCCTTATCTTTCTCTCTTTTCAAAAATATACACCATCTCTCACCCTGTTCATCTTCTACAGGTTTCATTATTATCTTTATAGTGAATATGTAATCTCTAACTTCTATTGGTACTCTAATGCCTAGCTTCTTACTTATACTTCTAATTTTTTCAAATTCTTCAGGTGTTAGTTCTACACTACCTTTACAACATGCTCCACACATATTGCATTGAAAGTAGTGTACTATGTCTGTCGTTAGCTCTATCTTAACCATGGTATTTGTTGTATATATCTAAAATATCTGTGTTACATAGTTTTCACATATAGTGTCAGTACATGTAGGTGAACTCTTTTTAAATAGTGTAGACTGAAAGTTTAGTTGAGTGAGTGAGAAAGATCTTCTAGAAATTACTAGGGAGATTGGGAAAGGTATTAGAGAGTTTGCTGTTAGGTTAGCATCAATTCTAGGTGTTAGGATTGAAAGAGTTTTAGATTCTCTAAATCTTGCAAGGTTAGCAGAGATTATTGATATAAAGATTGAAGATGGAGAAATACAGGGAATTAGAATTAGAATACCATCAGAGACTAGACCAAACCAGTACTACTATGTCACAGTTGGAATATATGGATATAAATGTACATGTGAAGCATCTATGTATAGAAAGAAGATGTGTAAACACGTTATTGCAGCATTAATGATGTGGAATGTAATCAACGTGTTTAAGTTTGGAAAATCTCTAGATATAGATAAGATATCCTGGTTAAGAGAAGTTAAAGAATATGATAAACAATCAGGAGATTATAAGGAAAGTTAAAGAAAGTTTTGATAAGATATCTAAAATATTTAATAAATCTAGAAGAGATGAATGGTATGAAATTTTAAGATTAATACCTGATAATGTAGATAAGATAGTTGATGTTGGATGTGGTTGTGGAGCAAATGCATTAGCAATATCTAGAAAGTGTAGAAGACAATATGTAGGTATTGACATTTCTCTAGAAATGTTGAAACAATTAAAAAATCTTCTAAATAATGACTCCAGATTAGATATAGTTAATTCAGATATTAGATATCTACCATTAAGAAATTCTATATGTGATATAGCTACATGTATAGCAACACTACACCACATACCTACTAGAGAATGGAGGATTGAAAGTATTAGAGAGCTTGTTAGAATATCTAGAAATGCTGTACTAATCACTGTGTGGAGAGTGGAAAATGTTGAAAAATTGAGATGTTTAAAATTAAGAGATAATGACTATATAGTATATTGGTCGTGGAGTCTAGATAGGAAGGTTGAAAGATTTTACCACATGTATAGTAAGTTAGAGATTATTGAAGAGATTGAACATGTTAAATCTAACAAGTTGAGAATTATAATATATTTTCCCTACATACGTAGAGGATATTTAAATGATGTTGTTATGATATATCGCGAATATTCTCAATAGCTTTCATAAGTTCCTGTATGGAGAATTCACATATCTTCAAAACCTTTCTATAAACTTGAACTTCTCTACCTGATAACTTGTCAATACACTTCTTAACAATCTTCTCTTTATATATTATTGATCCAAAGATTTTCCAATTATCTAACTTATCTCTATGTCTCCATAGTACGTATATTAGAAGTTCCTCTATGTTTGGTGTATATTCACCAACTATACCATCAATATAGCATAGACTTGATAGATAGTTATTCATTCCAACTCTAGCTCTATATAGTAGATATTCTACAATCTCATTTATATCATATACTTTGACTACTCTAGAGTCAAAGTATAGTTTTAATCCAAGTCTTATAGATGCTGTTGATGATGCTATTGATGCCGATATTGATGTTAATTTGAAATACCTACCTCCATATGGTAGATTTCTTACAAATATAATATTTATCTCATCTGAAACTACATATGCAATATCTGCACCCATAAATTTCAATATTTCAATTGCAGCTTCTATAAGCACATCATGAACTCTCCTATCTCTAGGTCTTTCAAAATTTCTTAACAATTTTCCAAATTTAACACCATCTAACCTTAATATTATTGGAAGTTCTAGTATTGACTTAACAATCTCTCTACTCTTATACTTTCTATATAGAGTTCCTATAGGAATTCCAACTAGAGTTGATATTGTACACCTATCCATATTTTCTTAATTTTTATCTTAACTACTCCTCTATTGGTGGCATTAATATTTTAATCATTTCCTTAATTATTAAGAAAACTCCTACTAGAGCAATTATAGCTCCTATAATGCTTATGGTAAGATTTTCGTAAATATAACCTCCTACATAACTTATTATTGTGCCGATTATAGCTATAATTATGGCAATTGCAGTTTGTTTTAGATTTATGCTACTCTTCATTTTGGAATATTAACTCGATAATAATACTTAATAATTACGCAATAGTTATAAAATTAACATATGTCTAAGAAGGTAGTTGGAATTATAGTTGGTGTAGTTATTGCTATAATAGTTATAGGTGTTGCAGCTTGGTATGCTATGTCACATAGACCACCTGTAACACCTGTAAAGCCTACAAAACCTGTGAAACCTACAAAGCCTGTAATTTCTCCAAAGCTTGAGAAGATGACTTTTGGAACATTGATGCCTTGGACTGTAGAGTGGAATCCTTGGAATGTTGCTGTTAATGCATGGATTTATGACTACATTATTCTAAGTCCTGTCAATGGTATTCCTGTTGTTAGAAATCCAAAAACTGGTGATGTCGTACCATTTCAATGTACGTTTAAGGTTATTCGTGGACCTTTGAAGATTAATGGCTATGCATGGAATGGAAAGTATATGCGTTGGGTTAAGGTTAATGGTACAGCATTAAATGCTGTTGTATTTAACTGTAAGCTTGGTACATGGCAAGATAATCAGACTGAAACTCTATGGGATATAATATACATGTACTATATAAATTGGGAGTGGACTAAGAAGTGGACTCCAAATCAGACATTTTACGATCCAGCATATGCGTCAATGATTGGACCAAGCTTTCTACCTATTGTTAAAGCTATTAACGTGATCAATAAGACGGCATTCATAGTTTATGTAAACTACACACATCCATACTATGGCAAGATTGTTATGAATGCAATATTATGGCCATCACTTCCATGGTCTGAGATGTATGCTTTAGAAATGCTTGCTGGTGAAGGAAAAGTTGCACTTACAGAGCAGGTAGCATCTGCTAAGAATATTCCATGTATAGATTTGAAGGATAGTAAAGAACTTTCAAAGTATCTAATACCAATGCTTGAGAAGTTGGCAAGTAGTGGTGCTATACCACCAGCAATAAAGAATGCACCTGAGAGTTGGAAGAAGATTCTTGGAGCAGTAACTCCAAGTGAAGCATCTAGAGATTATAGACTTGTAATTGACTTCATAAAGACTCATGGACATGGATGGATTGGAGATGGATATTACATGATTGATAGAGTATATGTATCTGAGAGAGCTCTAATACTTAAAACATGGCCTAAATATCCAATTCATGGAAAGACTTTCGATTACATATTGAACACGATAATGCATCTAAATGTTAAGACAGTGCCTGATGAAGTATGGAAGTACAAGGTCATAACTATAGAGCAGGTTCCAAGTGAGAAAGCTCCTGAAGAGGTTATTAAGGGTATATTAACAGGATACTTATGGAATATTCCACCATCAATAGCTTCTAAGTTACAGACTGAGGGTTATGGAAACTACCTGAAAGCATACGTTCTAGGTAATGGATATGTTGATCTACTATTCAATCCAGCACCACCAGATTCAGAAGCTAAAGCACATGGAATATACTGTAACCCATTTGAGTATGCGGCTGTGAGATACGCATTCAACTTCCTAATTAATAGGAAGTATATTGTGAAGGAAATCTATCTAGGATATGCAGAGCCAATATACTTCGTAGCATTACCACCACAGTACTCTGCTGATTACAAGATTGTAGAACCTATAATATATAAGCTAGGATTAACATATAACTTCACATATGGTAAGGAATTGATATTCAAAACATTGAAAGAGCATGGATACATCTACAAGAATGGTAAGTGGTACTGTCCACTTAACGCAACTGGAGGTAAGCTTGTACCTGTGAAGATTATTGTTGCTAGAAGAATGGAAGATCAGAGAAAGGTTATTGGAGCATATGTAGAATCAATATTACAGAAACTTGGATTTGAAGTAATTGATAAACTTATAACTGGTAGAGATGCCTACCGTATTGTATATAGTTCAAATCCTGCAGATATGAAATGGATGATATATACTGAAGGTTGGATTGATACAGAGATAGAGAAGTATCATGATGCTAATCCATACGACTTCTGTGCACTAGATAGCTTAATGCCTGGCTGGGGTGTTCCAGGATATTGGCAGTATAATGCATCTAAGATATACATACCACAACTACACATGTCACTATACAAGGCAACGTATGATCTAGCTAATGGAAAGTTTAAGAGTTTGAAACAGCGTGCAGAACTATACTACTGGTCTGTCTACTACTGTACACTACAGGCAGTTAGAGTATGGTTAGCAGCTGTCAATGGTATATATGTTGTAAATCCGAAGGTTAGTGGACTAGTACCAAACTACTTCGGATTCTGGCATACACTAAATCTAATGCATATATACGTATCTCCAACATAGGTTAAATTAAAGTAATCAATCTTCTACTCTCTTTTTCAAATCTCATAATTGTATCTTTCTAATCTTTCTAGTAAGTAGGAAATAGTTATATATCCTCATGGATTTCCATGTTAAGTGAATTGAAATGTTTAGTATAAGGTATATTGTTAGTCAGTTTTTCAAGAGGATTAGTATTGTCTTGATAATACTACTCATAACCTATTTTCTAATGTATCCATCATATAAGACTATTGTTGTATCAACAGCATATCATGCTGCTGCTGTTGCTGCATATGTAGCATCTCAACATAAAGCTCTAACAGCTACACAGATGAAGGAGCTTATACATAACATATTTTGCAATATTTTAACCTATAGATATCATCTATGTTCTCCACTATGTGGATGTCATACTCCTGAAATTGTTAATGAATTTAACCTACTTGGATACTTCTTAATATCATTCTTAACGTTTCATTTTCCACCATGTTCAGCAGATTATTCATCTCTAGGCTTTACTGGTAGTAATACTGCTGCAATTATTGCACAGGCAATACCTAGAACAGTACTTCTATTAGTCACTTCTGTTATTGTTGGTCTTCTACTTGCAATATATATTGGACCTTACATAGCTAATAAGAGAGGTTCTGTTGCTGATAATGTTATAACTATTGTGAGTATGATAACTTGGAGTTTTCCTGTATTTTACATAGCTATGATTATGATATACGTATTTGCAATTGAGATGAAGATATTCCCACCTGGACGTATGATGAGCGTTCCACCACCATCAACACCTCTAGGTGTTGTACTTGATGTATTATGGCATCTAGCACTTCCAATGATTACACTAGCATTTATGCACTTTGGAGGTGGTGCGCTTGTTGTACGTTCACTACTTCTAGATGTTTTAAGAGAAGACTATATACTAACTGCAAGAGCTAAGGGTGTTCCTGAGAGGAAGATATTGTATAATCATGCTCTTAGAGCAGCTGCACCATCTATAGTTGTTATGTGTGCTATAGCACTTGCAGAAGCTTTTGGAGGTGCTATAGTTACTGAGATGGTATTTAACTGGCCTGGCATGGGATTACTCTACTGGAGAGCTATTGAGAGTATGGATGCAGCAATGATAATGGCAGTGACATATGTGACAGTGCTGATATATGCAGTAACGCTTTTCATAGCTGATATACTAGTACTAATACTAGATCCAAGACTTAGAAAGGGATTAACATGACGTACGAGTGGAGAAGAAATATAAAGTTGCTACTCAGGAATAGTAACGTTATTGCAGGACTGGTACTTCTAAGCTTCATAATTGCACTATGCATATTAGCATTTGTTAAATATGGATGGGTACTAGGCAAATGGTGTGATTACACATTTTGGGAAACATACTATCCTAGAGGTGCAGCACCATCCTGGATTAGCATATTTACAGGTAAGACGTACATGCCATATATGAACAAGTATATCAGCTGTAATAGATCTAATATCTGCATATTTACAATAAACTACACATATGATGAACCTCCACAAGATATAGACTTCATAGTATATAAAACTGCGGGACTTGGAAATATAACACTATATGTAGTACTTCCAAATGGAACTAAAATACCTGTAGATAATTCGATAACCACATCATCTGAAACTTCGCTATCTATAGCTAGTGGTAAGTATTTAGTAGAGATGTTTAATATGCTTCCCGGATCTCTAGTAACATTCAAGCTATTTAAAATTGGTGGTAGAGGTGTATACAAGTTCATAGTTGTTTCAAAAGGTGTTAAGATTATAGGTATGAGAGTTATAGTTAAGAGTCAAGTATTTGGTCTTCTTGGAACTGACATATATGGTAGAGATCTATGGGCTGGTCTTGTATGGGGTGCACCAATATCACTAATGGTTGGATTTGTTGCTGCACTAGTATCAACAGCTATAGCTGTAATTTTAGGAATTTTAAGTGGATATTACGGATTTTTCAGTAGAATATTTAACATATTCTCACTATATTTCATAAGTGAAGCATTAGTATGGACTTATGATGTTATAATAAACTTTCCAGCATTAATATTACTAATCTTGATATCTATAGCATATGGAAAGCCTAGTCCATTTGAGGTTGCTCTAATACTTGGACTATTGGGTTGGGGTGGTACTGCTAGAGTTGTTCATGTAATTGCACAACAGACAGCTGCAACACCATTTGTAGAGGCTGAACGTTCTATAGGTGTTTCAGATCTTAGAATAATGTTTAAACATGTACTACCTCACGCAATGCCTTACGTTCTTATTAGAACTATACTTAGCATACCTGCTGCTATAATAACAGAGGCAGTATTGTCATTCCTCGGTTTAAGTAGTCCATTCTACCCAACATGGGGTAGAATGCTTGAAGCAGCTGAGCCATATCTACAGTGTGGATATTGGTGGTGGTGGGTACCTCCTGGACTTATGCTAGCTATAATATGTCTAGCATTCGTACTCATAGGTAGAGGTTTAGAAGAAGTATTAAATCCAAGACTTAGACACTACAGGTGAGGTTATGAGTTTTGAAGTATTGAAAGTTCAAAACCTGAAAATGTACTACTACATGGAGGATGGACAGTTTGTTAGAGCTGTTGATGGAATATCATTCTCAGTATTTAAAGGTAGAACGTTAGGCATAGTTGGTGAAAGTGGATGTGGCAAGTCTAGTCTTGCAATGACATTAATAAGGATATTACCTGCAAATGCTAAGATTGTTAATGGAAGTATTGAAGTATTGACAGATAGAGGATATGTAGATATTACAAAACTTTCAGAATCTGAACTTAGGAGTAGAATTAGGTGGAAATACATATCAATAATACCTCAAGGTGCTATGAATGCTCTAAACCCATTTATAAAGATTGGTGATCAGATAGTAGAAGCAATACTTCTACATGAGAATATTAGTAGAAGAGAAGCTGAGGAACGTGCTAAAAATCTTCTAAAATGTGTAAATATAGATCCTTCAAGATTTGACTCATACCCACATGAACTTTCTGGTGGACAAAGACAACGTGTGGTTATTGCTATGGCATTAGCAACATATCCAAAAGTTATTATTGCTGATGAACCAACAACAGCACTAGACGTTATTACACAAGCACAAGTTATAAAACTCTTAAAAGATTTACAGAAAAAATTTAACTTCGGACTACTATTCATAACTCACGATTTATCATTAATAGCTCAAGTTGCCGATTATGTAGCTGTTATGTATGCTGGTAAGATTGTTGAGTATGGTCCTCTAGATAAGGTGTATAATGAACCTCTTCATCCATATACGAAAGCTCTACTAGAAGCTATACCTAGACTATATGGTGAAAAGAAGAGACTTAGAGGCATACCTGGAACACCACCTGACCTTAGAAATCCACCACCTGGATGTAGATTTCATCCTAGATGTCCATATGCTGACGAGATATGTAAAAAAGAAGAACCTGAACTTAGAAATGTTGGAGAGGGTAGACTGGTAGCATGCCATCTCGTATAGCTGAACTTGAGAAAGATCTAGCACCTATAAGTGAGGAATATGAGAGATATTGTGCTCAGGATAGTGAAGCATTGTTGAAGATTGTTAAGCTACGTGTATGGTATCCACTGTTTAGAGGTCTATCATTCTCTAGAAAGTATGTAAAAGCTCTAAACGACGTTACACTGACAATTAGGCAGGGAGAAATACTTTCACTAGTTGGTGAGAGCGGTTGTGGAAAAACTACTCTAGGTAAGGCAATTGCAAGACTCGTTAAAATTACTAGAGGTAAGATTATTCTAAATCTTGATGGTAATGAAGTAGATATTGCATCTCTAAGTGATAAAGAGTTTCATAGATATAGAAGATATATACAGGTAATTTTTCAAGATCCTTACGAATCTCTAAATCCGAGATTGAAAGTTAGAGATATAATTGCAGAACCACTAATAGTTCATAAGATTGTACGTGATAAGAAAGAGTTAGAGAAGTATGTTATAAAGATGTTAGAACAAGTCCAATTAACACCTCCTGAAGATTATCTAGATAGATATCCACATGAGCTTTCTGGTGGACAGAGACAGCGTGTAGCTATTGCTAGAGCATTAATTCTACGTCCAAGACTTGTAATTGCTGATGAGCCAATATCTATGCTTGATGTATCTCTACGTGCAGATATTCTCAATTTGATGATGGATCTTAAAGATCAGTTCAACTTAACATACCTATACATAACTCACGATATTGCAACTGCTAGATATGTTGGAAATAGAATTTGTGTACTCTATCTAGGGTTTATTGTAGAGATTGGAGATTCTGATAAAGTTGTGTTTAATCCATCACATCCATATACTAGAGCATTAATTGCTGCAGTTCCAACAGTAGATTCTAATCGTAAGATTACTGACATACCAATTAAGGGTGATGTACCTCCAAATCCTATAGAATTACCAGAGGGATGTCCATTCTATCCTAGATGTATATATGCTAGAGAGAAGTGTGCTAGAGAGAGACCACCTATCGTTAAGATTGATGATGAGCATTTTGTTGCTTGTTGGTATCCTCTCTAACATATTCACCTCCTTCAGGTGCGAAATGTGTATGTACATGTCTTATTTCAGGTATCTTACTCATAATTTCACTCTCAACAGCATGTGCTAGATCGTGTGCTTCTTCTAGAGTCATATTTTTATCAACTACAAGGTCAAGCTCTGCAACGTAGTATCTTCCAAAATCTCTAACGCGTACTCTCTTGACATCTTTAACACCTTTAACATTTTTTGCAATATTTTCAACTTCTCTAGCTAGTGGTGTGACACATCTGTCTAGTAGTATTGATGATGATTCTCTAACAATTTTTAGACCTTCCTTAATTATGAATGTTCCAATTCCAATAGCTATCAATATGTCAACTATGTAGAGTTTTGTGAAGTATATTATGTACATGGATAGTACTACTGCAATTGTCATCAATGCATCAGCTAGATGATGTTTTGCATCCGCTAGACATAGTCTAGATCTATATTTCAATCCTAGATATCTGGCAAATAGCCATTGTCCAAATTTTATAAATGCTGTTGTTAACATTATTGGTGCAAATATGTATAGGTAGTTTAGTATCGGAAATGTCTTTGATATATATCTCATAACTGCTTCATATATCATCCATACTCCAATACCTGACACTATTATTCCAATAATGTTTGATCCAAGTGCAACTGCCCTACCATGACCATATGGATGTTCTTCATCTGCAGGTTTTTCAGCTATTAAACTAGTACCTAAGACTATTCCTGATGTTGATGCATCTATAAGTGCATGTATAGCATCTACAAGTACTGCAACTGATAGTGTGAATATTGAGACTAGATATCTGATAAACCATACTACTATCGATATAACTATACCAACAATACCTTCAACACGTTCGGCCCATACTTGATTCTTCACAACTATTTTAAATATCTCGTAGATATGTTATGAATATTACCTTAAAATGTATAATATACATCATGTCAGACCAGCTCCGCATCTTCATCTCTCTGTTTACTGAGCTTTCATCATTTTTAGAAATAGGTCAAATATCCAAGATGTATCATGAGGTCCAGGTCCTGCCTCAGGATGAAACTGCACTGTTATTATTGGTTTATTTACATGTTTTAAACCTTCAACAGTCTTATCATCAACATTTATAAACCATAATTTCAGTCCAACCTTTTCTGCAAGTTCTCTATCTACTGCAAAACCATGATTTTGAGTTGTTATATAGCATCTACCTGTCTCTAAATCTTTAACAGTCTTATTTGGACCTCTATGACCGTACTTTAATTTGAATGTCTTTGCTCCAAGTGCTAGTGATGTTAGTTGATGTCCAAGGCATATACCTAGTATTGGTATTCCATACTCTATTAATGCTTGTACACGCTTTATAATTTCTGTAAGTACTGCAGGATTTCCAGGACCATTACTAATTACAACACCATCGCATTCATTAACTATCTTTGAAGGATCTGTATATGGTGGATATCTCACAACTCTACACCTCCTCTTTAATAATTCTCTAACAATTCCATACTTAACACCGCAGTCAAGTATACCTACAGTAATTTTTGGATTTTCAGGTTCATGAACTATTACTTCTTTTGGAGATACTATATCTACGAAAGGTATATCATCATATCTTGGAGAACTTTTCAATTTTGCATATAGCTCATCTATGTCTGGCTCTTCTTCTCTAGGATCATATACGTGTAATATGCCCATCATAACACCTTTCTCTCTAATCTTCTTCACTAATGCACGTGTATCAACTCTATATATTCCAGGTATTCCCTCTCTACGAAGCCACTCATCTAAACTCATAATTGATGACCAGTGACTTGGCTCTGTTAAGTCGTGTATTACAAATCCTGATACCCATATTCTATCAGATTCGAAGTGTAGTGGCACACCATATATTGCTAATTCTCTAGATGCAACACCATAATTGCCAACTAGTGGGTGTGTAATTATCAATATTTGACCTGCATAGCTTGGATCTGTTAATGATTCTGGATATCCAACCATTGATGTTGTAAATACTACCTCTCCAACTGCAGTACCCTTAGCACCAAAACCACATCCATAGTATATTGACCCATCTTCAAGTATTAGAACTGCCTCTAGACCTGTCTTACAGATTCCAACTCTTATTCTTGATAAATTTATCAATGACCCTCACTTACTACTGTTCTACTATATTTATGCTTATCGGGTGAGTATACAATACTTCTGAAAGTTTTTGAGAAACTTCTCTCATCTATACATGGTCCAACAATTATGACAGAGCATCCTTTAATATTTTCTCTTTCAACAACTTTAGGAAGTTCCTCTAATTTACATCTAATAATTTTCTCTGTAGGTTCTCCCCATGTTACTCTATGTACTAGGACTATCTGTTCATCACCACTCATACCACCACTCTTCAATTCTTCAACAACTAGGTCTGGTGCATGTATGCTAAGCATTAGTATTATCGTTCCTTTACCTACGAAGTTTCTAACACGTTCTTCATCTCTCATAGGAGCTCTTCTACTGATTCTACTTATGATTAATGTCTGTGATTCTTCAGGTACTGTAAGTTCAATACCTAATCTAGCTGCTGCAGCACAAAATGATGGTACTCCTGGAACTATCTCATAAGGTATGTTCCTCTCTTTCAATTTTGATATTATATTCCACAGACCTCCATATATTGTTGGACAACCATCGTGAAACCATGCTGTTAATTTACCTCTCCTATATCCACTCTCAAGAATATTCACAATCTCATCTTCACTCAATGTCGCTGTATTGTAGACCTCTTTGGCATATTCTTTAATGAGTTTAACAAGCTTTGGACTTAGTAATGAACCTGTGTATAGTGCTACCTCAACCTTCTTCAATATTGATAATGCTTTCAAAGTTATTAATGATACATCTCCTGGACCAAGACCGACAATGTATACTCTATCCTTCTTAATAGGTATATCTAGCGTTTCCATATGTAGACTGTTGAAGTAACTTAATAAGGCTTCCTCTACATTTGATTATGGGGATATAGCTGAGTCATGACTATCTTTCTAAGAGATGCTTTGAAGTTGAAATATCTGCTATACGTGACATACTTAAAGTCATATCTAAAAAAGATGTAATATCTTTTGCAGGTGGATTACCAGACCCTGAGACATTTCCATGGAAAGATGTTGAAGAGAGCATAGTTGAAACGTTAGAAAGTGATTGGAGAAGAGCATTACAATATACAGATAGTGAAGGAATACCTGAACTTAGAGAAGAAATTTCAAAACTTATGTATAGAACTAAATCATGTAAAATAGATCCCAACAATATTATAGTAACTTCAGGTAGTCAAGAAGCACTATACTTAATATCGCTAACAATTTTAGATTCTAAAGATGTTGTAGTTGTTGAAAGACCAACATATCTAGCAATGATACAAGTCTTAAAGAGCTTCTATGTAGATATTATTGATGTTGATATTGATGAACATGGAATAGATACTTACAAACTTGAAGAAATTTTGAAAAGTAGTAATAGGAAAATAAAGTTTCTATATACCGTATCTACGTGTCAAAATCCAACAGGAATAACTATGAGTCTTGATAGGAGAAAACATCTTCTAGAACTTGCAGAAAAATACAACTTCTACATAGTTGAAGATGATCCATACAGCTACTACATGTATGAGGAAACTCCTGATTCAATACCACTAATACGGTTAGACAAGTCTGGAAGGGTTATATACTGTTCAACATTTAGCAAAATTTTAGCACCTGGATTTAGAATTGGGTGGATGGTAGTTCCTGATGAACTATATCAACATGTTGTGAAGATGAAGCAGATAGTTAATCTACAAACAACAACACTACTACAACACGCACTTGTGAGATTGTTGAAGAAGGGTATAATTGATAGAAGACTACCTGAATTAGCAACATATTACAAGAAGAAGAGAGATGCAATGTTAGAAGCTTTAGAAACATACATGTTAAATATTGCAAAATGGACAAAACCTATAGGTGGAATGTTTATATGGGTTGAATTAAACGATGAGAAGATAGATACTAAAAAGCTTATACATAAAGCAGTTGAAAAATATAAAGTTGCATATGTTCCAGGAGAAGCATTCTACATATCTAAACCAAAGAAAAATACAATGAGACTAAACTTCACATATCCATCAATAAGTGACATATTTAAAGGTATTGAAAATCTAAGTAAACTATTCAGAGATGTTAAATATTGAAAAATTTGAAAATACATACATAATAACATTAGAACCATATGCAAAGAAGATAAGTTTTGAAAAAATATTTAAAGATCTTAAAGAGATTGGAGTAGATGTAGAGATAGTTTATGAACTATCAAGAGAAGGTGAAGTAGTATTAAAGACTGATATAGAAGATATAAACTACATATCAAAAATAATGAGAACTATAAACTACATATGTCATATACTCAAATTAAAGTATGTAGTAAGGTATGAAGATTTTGACAATGTTGTAGATATGTTGAAGAGATTATGTATGGATACTTTGAGAGAAGTCTTAGATAGGTATAGGTGTAGAAATTTTAGAGTAGTATGTAAGAGAATTTATAAGAAATTTCCAATAACTAGTGTAGAGTTGTGTAGAATTGTTGGTATTGAATTATCAAAAATTTGTGAAGTTAATTTAGAAAATCCTGAGTGTTACATATATATTGAAGTTAGGAGAGGCATTATACTAGTTGGATATTCTACAAATGTGAGTTATGTTAAGATTAGAGAAGTTATTCCTCACAATATTTTGAATTATGTAGAAGTTATAGTTCTTGAACCGTTAACTATTTACGAATATATGGATCTTATACAGCTTGCCAGAGCCATTAATGTTAAATTGAAAATTTTAGATAAGTCAGGTAGGAGCATTAATATGATATATGAGGCATGTAATAAACTTGGTATTGATAAACCTGAGAATGTTGATGTATGTTATCTAGAAGATTGTTTCAAAGATGTTGACTATATTGTAGTTTTATCTCAATATGCTATACATGGTGAAAGTGTTCTACAGGAGTTATCGTACAACATAATTAGTAGAGGTAGAAGATTATGTCTTGTTCTTGGTAATGAGATTGAGGATGTTCCTATAGAGATTAGAGATTTTGCACATTGTGAAATTAGGCTTGGACCTATGACAGGACATGCTATGAGAAGTACAACAGCTATAGCATATGCTCTTGGTGTAATTTTAAGCAAGTTTAGTAAAAGACTTACTCAATGGTTATAATACCTAGCATAGACATATCTAGAGGTTTAGCTGTTAAGAGAATTAGAGGTGTTGAAGGTTCTGAAATTGTGAAGGAGGATCCTATGAAAGTTCTTGAAAATATATTAAAATTCTCAGATAAAGTTAAGAGAATACATATTGTAGATCTAGATGGAGCAAAATTTGGAAAACCTATAAACTTTGAAACTATAATTAAGATAGTTAATATATGTAGAGAATATGGAATAAGGGTAGAGGTTGGTGGCGGTATTAGAAAACTAGAAGATGCATTAAAATATGTAGAAAATGATTGTGATATAGTTCTAGGTTCCATAGTATTTAAAGATTTAAATGAAACTAAAAAAATATTTTCAAAATGTGGTAAAGATAGAATATTCATATCTATTGATGTTAAAGGTGGTAGATTAGCAATATCAGGATGGTTAGAAGTTTTAGATGTTAGAAATGTTGTTGAGTACTTGTCTAATCTAGATGTTGAAAATATAATACACACATCTATAGATGTTGAAGGAACTATGACAGGACCTAAACCATATATTGAATTGATAAATGAATTAAAGAGTAGGTTAAGTATTAAAAATCTATTTTATGCTGGTGGTGTTAGAGATGTTGAAGATGTTAAATTTTTATTAAAGTTTGGTTTTAATGGTGTTATTATTGGAATGGCAATGTATAATAAAGGATTAGAACACTTCCTCAACTACCTCTAAATGTGGGTAGAGAAGGTTTTTGTGAAAGAAAGACTAGAGAAACATATGTTAGAGTTTATTTAAACATTGACGATCATGGTCATATAAGTGTTAATACTTCAATAAGATTTCTAGACCATATGTTAGAGACCTTCTTATTTTATGCAAAGTTTAGTGGTGAAATTCATGCTGAAGAATTGAAGAGTTGTGGTGATGATCATCATATTGTTGAAGATGTTGCTATATGTCTAGGAAATGCTCTAAATAATGCACTTGGAGATAGATCTAGAATAAAGAGATTTGGATGGTCTATAATACCTATGGATGATGCTCTATGTCTAACATCTGTAGATTTATGTAGTAGAGTATACTTCAAATTCAACTATAGGTATAGAAGAGAGAAGATTGGTGATATATCTACAGAAAATATTGTACATTTCTTAAATACTTTCACAACAAATCTAAAAGCTACTATTCATATAAAGGTTCTTGACGGTTTTAATGAACATCATATTACTGAGGCTATATTTAAATCTCTTGGAATCTCTATTAATGAAGCTTCAAGAATTGTTGAACATGTTCAAAGTACTAAAGGTATTGTCTAGATCAGTCTCGGGTGACTTCATCAATATTCAGAGGCAAATTGGCGTCATCATTATAGAATGATGAATATTCAGCGAGTAGAGGCTTCATCAACATTCAGCGAAGTGAAACTTCATCATTGTCTATACAACATTTTTAGATCAGTAGTTCCCCAGTTAATCATCTATCATTGAGCTCCGTATTCATCATCTATATTTAGGAAGATTTATTTTCTTTAATACTTTCACTCTTCTGTGGGTAAGGTTGTAGATAAGTTGTCGAGTATATTAAACTATTTTAATGAGTTAATGAAATTTTTAGATACTTATGATCCAAATAGAACTTTTAAATTTAGAAATGTTGAAGTTAGAGAGAAGTTTCATACTTTATTTGAATCTTTTAGAGATGCTATAGTTGATGTTGTATGTGGTGATGATATTAAGCTTGCAGAAGAGTGGAGAAATATTTTACTAAATCTAGCTTCTAAGTTTAAGAAGACTTTTGGACTTCTAGATATTGTATTTTCTAAAGAACTTTCAAGTTTTTTGAAAGATCCAAAACATCATCTTAAGAAGAAGATATTTCTATATGTTCATGATCTTCTTAGAGGTAAAGTAAGTTTTGAAGAGTTTGCTGAGAAGGCTTATCCTGCCATAATGACGTCACTTAGGACAAATATGAGGACTATATATCAGGATTGGGTATTCTTAGCAATATTGTTAAAACTTCATGAAAGAGGTTTTAGACTGGTATATCCTGAGCTTGGTGTATTATCACTTGAGAGACATAGTAAGCAAAAGCTTGGATATATTCCACCAAACGCAGTCTTGAGATGTGGTTTTACTAGTATTAGCTTCTTCATTGAAGCTCCTAGACCAATATCTTGGGAAGATACTCAAGATCTATCGAGAATATGGAGTCTATATACAGCACTTAGACCAGACATGCTTGTGTATGGTGATGCTATATTTAATATTGTTGATTTAGAGAGAAGTCCTCCAATAGTTAGACCACACGTGATAATTGAATGTAAGGAACTTCCAGATTGGTATACACGTGTTAGATATATTAGAGGACCATTAGCAAAACCACTATCAGCTGAAGAATGGAGAAGTAAGTGGTTGGTTGGTCTTAGACAGGGACTTGCAGATATTCTAGGTATTGAAGTTAAGAAGGTTGATACTATGATTGAAGAGAAGAAGAGTATTAAACTTAAAGATGAGCAGATAGTGATGTTGTATAGATCTGTATATAAGCCTGATATTATGTTTGTAGTATCTAGATGTAGAGTACCTGAAAATATTAAAGATAGGTTAAGAGATCAAAATATTGAAGTTATTGATGATGTCGGTTTTAATATTGATAAAATAGAACCACTTATAGATAAGCTTGTTGAGATCTGTAAGAAGTATAGTACTTACAGAATGTTTGAGGAAAATGATACTATAAGTATTATAGAGGCTATGGTTAGTAAGATATTTATGAGAAATATTTCTAGAGATGTTATTCGTAAAGCTATTGTTGAGTATATATCTAGGAATATTGATGATTTTGTAAAGTTTTTAAAGACTCTTACTTCTTAGCGTACTGCTCTATCAATTTATCAATCTCTGCACTTAGCTGTTCATAGAACTCCTTCAATTTATCTAGCTCTTTCTCTGTAACCTCCATTCTAAGTCTTGGTAATCTTCTAGATAGTTCTAACTCTCTAATTGCCTGTGCAGGTACTCCACGCTTAATTGCTTCTAATCCCTTTCTCCAATATACGTCAATTATTATCTTCATCAACATGTATGTCTTTGGTGGTGGTGATCTGCAGTCTATTGGGTGGAATGCGTCCTGCTTTAGGAATCCTTCTCTAATCATGTATGCTGTGTTTAGTATATGTCTCTCATACTCACTTAATGCTTCTGTACCTAGGATTCTCACAATCTCCATCAATTCAGCCTCTTTAACTAGCAACTCCATCATCTGATCTCTAAGCTGTCTCCAGTCAGGTCCAATATTCTTATGCCACCAGTCCTGTACTGTGTCTACATACTTTGAGAATCCTGCTAACCAGTCGAATGCTGGGTAGTGTCTCTGTGCTGCAATTCTTGCTGATAGTGGCCAGAAGCATGATACGAATCTTATTGTGTTGCTTGTTACTGGTTCTGTGAAGTCTCCTCCTGGTGGTGATACTGATGCAGCAATTGTTACTGATCCTATTCTACCTTCCTTGCCTAGTAGTACACATCTTCCAGCTCTCTCATAGAATTCTGCAATTCTTGTTGGTAAGTATGCTGGAAATCCTTCTTCTGATGGCATCTCACCAATTCTAAGTGCTACCTCTCTCATAGCTTCTGCCCATCTGCTTGTTGAGTCTGCTAGTAGTAGTACGTCATATCCCATATCTCTGTAGTATTCTGATATTGTGATTCCCATGTATATTGATGCTTCTCTAGCTGCTACAGGCATGTTTGATGTATTTACAATAATTGCTGTACGCTCCATCAATGGTCTTCCAGTATCTGGATCTGTCAATTTTAGTAGACTGTGTAGTGAATCTGCAGCCTCATTACCACGTTCACCACATAGTACTGGGAAGCATATTCTTGCTGCTGAGTACTTCATTAAGCTCTGTATCGTCACTGTCTTACCTGTTCCGAATGGTCCTGGCACACATGCTGTTCCTCCTTTAGCTATTGGGAATAGTGTGTCTAGTATTCTGATGTTTGTTAAGAATGGCTCTACTGGTGGTAACTTCTCTACGAATGGTCTTGGCTTTCTAACAGGCCATTTATGCCACATCTTAACCTTGACAACTCCTTCCTTGGTCTCAATCTCTGCAATTACCTCATCTATTGTGTAGTCTCCTTCAGGTGCTATATACTTGACCTTTCCAGGCTTATTCTCTGGTAGTGGTGGATACATTATTCTATGCTCTACCAGTGGTGTTTCCTGTACAACACCTAGAATATCTCCAGGCTGTACTTCATCACCCTGCTTTACCTTTGGTACGAAGTGCCACTTCTTCTTAAAGTCTAGTGGTGGTGCTTTATCATATCCAATACCTCTAGCTATGAATGGGCTTCCAGTAGTCTCATATATCAATTTTAGAGGTCTTTGAACTCCATCATACACTGTTCCAAGTATTCCAGGTCCAAGCCATGCACATAGTGGCTCTCCTGATCTTACTACAGGCTCTCCTGGCTTAATTCCTGTCGTGTCTTCATATACCTGTATGAATGCTATATCACCCTGAATTCTGACAACTTCTCCAAATAGGCCAAGTTCACCAACGAAGACTAGCTCATACATCTTAGCTCCAGGAAGTTCAGCTTTTACTACAGGACCACTAATCCAGATTATCTTACCCTTCTGCTCTGCCATAATTTATCCCCTTACTGCTAATCCTTTAATCTTCTCCCTTAATAAGTTTAATCTAGTACTTAATGTTAAGTCTAGTGCAACTTTACCATCTATTGAGGCTGCTCTAATACCATATAACTCTTCTGGAACTGTCTCAATTACAAGTTTAAGCTTTAATTCTGATGCTAATATCTCAACAAGTTCTCTATCACTTTGACTACACTTAACTACAAGCTCGTCAGAACCTATGTAGTATCTTGCCGTGTTTAGACAAGCCTTCATGTATTCTCTATATCTCTCAGTACCTTTCAACTGCTTCACTCTCTCAATTACAGTATCAATAACCTTATTTACAAAATTCTCAATGAATTCTAACCTTCTTCTCTCAATCTCCATCATCGTGTTGTAGAGTCTAAACTCTCTCTCTAGTCTAATCTCCTTCTCAAGCTCATCAATTGCTGATGCATATTTATCAATTACAGATTTTGCAGCTTCATAAAGCTCAGTTTCAGCTCTAAGTCTAATATTCTCTCTCCAAGAATTTAATTCTTCAGTAAGTTTACTAACTACACCTTCTACAAGCTTTCGAACAACTTCAGAAGCCATAATTCCACTTAGCTAAGACATGTGTCGTCTAAATTTTAAATAGATTACCTAAAAAGCAATATGAACATCATGATCTGGATAAATCAGGAACAGATAGTCAGAGTTGGAGATGTCTTTAAGAGATTAGAGATAGCTCCTGACAACTTTCTAGACCCTAGATACTACCCATCTGAAAAGGATGATTATGAATTGGTAATATCATACTTCACAACTATGGTATCTATAGACCATAGAACAAGCATGTTTACAAAATATAGATTGAAAATTAGTGAAGAATATTTTGAAGGTGCAGATCTACTATGGAGATTAGGTAAGGAAATGTATGATAAAGATCCAAAATTCTTCACACCTGAAAAATTGAAAGATGTTGACGTTAGTATAGTTAGAAGATGGCTATGTCCAAACGATATGGTAGAATTATGGGATATCAATATTAGAACAATACTACTAAGAGATTTAGGTAAGAAAACATACATACTCTATAATGGAAAATTTAGTAACATATTTAAAGAATCTAATGGATATATTAGAGGAAGTAGAGGGATTGCAGAATTATTAAAAATATATAGAGCATATGAAGATCCTGTAGAGAAGAAGATATTCCTACTACTAAAATTTTTACATAGAAGAAAGCTAGTAAATATTAAAGATTTTGAAAATATTGAAATACCTGTAGATAATCATCTAACAAGAATTGCAATAAGACTTGGAATTGTAAATCTTGATGAAAAAATTATAAAATATATACAGGATAGAGTTGAAGTTTCATACAATCTAGATGTTGAAATTAGATTAACTATTAGAAAAGCATGGAAAGAAGTATCCAAAATATGTGGTAAAGATGTTACAATTCTAGATGACTATCTCTGGAATCATGGTAGAAAAGTATGTACATATGAAAATCCTAGATGTGAAATATGTGATTTAAAGAGTGTATGTAATGCACATATGGTTGGAACATACCTCACAGAGCATGAATATAGACTAACATGGTATTACTAGGAGATTGGCCGGGGCCGGGATTTGAACCCGGGTCCACGGGCTCCTTACCCCCGGCCCCGAAGGGGCCTGGTACAGGCCCGCATGCTTCCCAGGCTACACTACCCCGGCCTTGCTATTCTCTCTGTCTTGTGTAGTGTTTTTAAGGGTTTCTGTTTTGTAGGTTTAATGTTTTTAATGGGTTTTTCTGTTATTTGTGGCTAATGCGTGTTGTTGTTAAGTTTGGTGGATCATTACTTAGGGAGGGTAGTGATTTTGTTAGAATTGCTCGTGAAATTTGTAGACTTATAGAGTCAGGTCTTGAAGTTATTGTTGTTGTTTCTGCTGTTAAAGGTGTTACAGATATGTTAGAAGTATTGTCAAGACCTGTAGATAGGTGGCAAGATAGAGTATTACAGATTCGTGAACTTCATGAGAAGATTGTTAGAGAACTTGGACTATCATCAACACTTGAGAAGGAGGTTATTGCGAAGATTAATTCACTACTAGAAGAGCTTTATAGAACTGTTGAAGCTATAAATGTTCTAAAGGAAACATCTGCAAGAATTAGAGATCTAGTATTATCATTTGGAGAGAGGTTGAGCGTTATCATAATGTGGGCAGCATTAACGAAAATTGGTGTTGAGTGTGTACATATGACTGGTAGAGAGGCTGGTATTGTAACTAATGAGAGGTATGGTGAAGCTAAGCCAATATATGAAATTTCTAGAAAACTTGTACAAGAAAATCTTCTAAGATACTTGAAGAATGGTATAACTCCAATAGTTACAGGATTTATTGCAGGAACTATAGATGGTAAAATAACAACACTTGGAAGAGGTGGTAGTGACTATACTGCAACACTACTAGCATATCTAGTAGATGCAGAACAGGTTATACTATATACAGACGTTCCTGGAATAATGACTGGAGATCCAAAGTACGTTAAAAATCCTAGAGTAGTTCCTGAACTTAGCTATAGTGAAGCTATAATGAGTGCACAACTTGGAGCTAAGAGACTACATCCAAGAACTTTCGAACCTGTTAAGAATACTAACATCAAGACTGTGATAACATCAATAGGAGCTCAAGAAAAGACTATAATACAGAAAGATGTTCGAGAACCACCAATAAAATTATCAGCAATGACTACAGGAGACGTACTTGTACAAGCTAAAGTACCTGAAGATACACTACACGACTTTTTAATGGAACTATCTATAGGATTGTCAAAACTTGGAATTGAAGATGTTAGATATATGACATATTCAGACTATGAATCACAACTATACATGATCGTTAAGAGTAGTGTTATAGATCATGTAGTAAAACTACTATCAACATTACAATCTAAAAGACTTATAGATGAGGCAAAATTCTACAAAGATATAGCACTAGTATCAGTTATAGGTCATGGTGCTGGAGATCCATCACTAATAAGTCCATACATGTCACATCTAAAAGACGTACCAATACTAAGCACATTATTTATGAGAAATGCATTCACAGTAGCAGTACCATCAGACAAGGGGGCAACAGTTATGTATAGATTTCATGAAGAACTAATAAGGCAATGGGAGAAGAGATAGTTCAAGAGATATCAAAAATTAGAGAAGAAATAGACAAAATAGATGAACAAATACTAAACTTAATTAAGAGAAGAGCTGAACTAGCTAGAGAAATTGCAAAAATAAAAATAAGAAGAGGAATACCGATAGTTGATAGAGATAGAGAGGACATTGTTAGAAGAAGATGGATTGAAAAATCTTCACAATTAGACCTTCCAAAAGAAGTTATTGAACCAATAGTAGACTCACTAATAAACTATGCAATAATGATGCAAGTATCTAAAGCAGTTGAAGAGAAGTGGAAGGACAGGATTAGAGTTGTCATAATTGGTGCAGGTGGTATGGGAAGAACAATGTATACACTATTCTCAACATTTGGAATAGAATCAAGCATATACTCAGCTAGGAGACTAGCTCAAGAAGATATAGAAATACCAAGATCAGATATAGTAATATTTGCTACAAGACCAGAATATTTTAATTCAGAAAACTTCTCAAAAATATTAGATAAAGTCGATAGAGATACAATAATTATGGATGTACTATCTGTAAAAGTTCCAACATTCTATAAGATAGATAATGAATGTAAAATTAGAAATCTACAATATATAAGTATACACCCACTATTTGGACCAACAATGTTTGTACTTGGTGAAAATATGATAATTATTAAAGGAAGTACCTGTAAAGATGATACATATCTCAAGATTAGAGAATTATTCTCAGATATGGGTCTACATGTAATAACTTTACAGAGCCCCGAAGAACATGATAGATACATGTCTATAGTTCAGGTACTTCACCATTTTCATCAACTATCATTAATGAAAAGTTTAGAAAAATATTCTAAAATATTCAATATTGATATTAGGAAGATATGTACTAAAAGTCTTAGAATGACTTTGAAAGTTTTAGATAGGTTGAGAGAGGTTATTAGAGCTGTAGTAGAGATTCAGGTATACAATATATATTCTAGAGATGTTAGAAGATTAGTAATTGATAATATGTTAAAACTCTCTGAATGTATTGAAAAGAGTGATAATGTTGATGAAGCTGTAAAGTGTATTGAAGATTGTTAAATATGAGACTCTACGGTCTTGTTGGATGTAGAATTAGCTATACATTATCACCACATATTCATAATACTGTATTTAGACTGTTAAATGTAGATGCTAAGTATGATGTTATTGATATTTCTGAAGATGTTTTTGATATTGAAATTTTGAAAGTATTTGAGAAGTATAGTGGTTTAAATGTCACAATACCATATAAGGTGAGAATTTTAAAATATATTGATAAATTTACAGAAGAAGCTTTACAGGTAGGTGCTATAAATACTATAAAGATTGATAATGGTGTTAAGATTGGTCATAATACAGATATTTATGGTATTGAGAGAGCTTTGAAGAGGTATGGTATTGATATTTCAGGAAGTGTAGCATTAATACTTGGTGCTGGTGGTGCTGCTAGAGCTGCAGTATACATATTCAATAAGTTGAAAGTTTCTAAGATAATTGTTGCTAATAGGAGTAGAGAGAGAAGTTTAGAATTGAAAAATCATTTTAAAAAATTTGGAATTGATGTAGAGATTGTTGATTGGGATAGTAGAGTTGAATATGCTGAGAAAGCTGACGTTATAATTAACTGCACACCTGTAGGTACTCTAAGTAGTGAATCACCACTACCTCAACACGTGTTTAAACCAGGTAAAGTTGTGATAGATATGGTCTATAGACCGAGAATTACAAAAATGCTTGAATATGCTAGAGAGAGAGGTTGTAAGATAGTTGATGGATTAACAATACTTATCTATCAAGCTCTTGTTGCAGATGAATTTTGGCTAGATGTAAAGATTGGAGATGATATATTTGAAGAAGTTGAAAATAGTCTCATGAAGATATTATGAAGATATTTAAGATCTACAAAATATTTTGTCCAAATATTGGAGAAATTTCAGGTAGGGTAGTTAAGTTTGATAAAATTAACCTACTTAGAGATATTGATATTAATAGTGGAACTATATGTGGAAGAGGTAGTGTAGATAAGAGTATTCTAGTATATAGATTTGCTATAGGTTCTACAGTTGGTTCATACATTCTCTATGGATTATCTAAGTATGGAAAGGCACCAAAAGCAATTATGTGTGTAGATGTTGATCTTTTAACACTTGTAGGATCTATATTGGGAAATATACCGATGTTTAAAATAGATGAAGAATTTTATAACTACATATCTGATGGTGATATTGTTAAAATTGAAGTTAGTAATCTTAAAATTTGTAGATGTGTAGTATATAGATGATATGGAGAAGTTTATTCTAAGATATAGAAATGATATATTTTTTGGTATTAATATAATCGAAGAATCTCTTAGTAATATTATAAAATTTTTAAAACCTGAAAAAGCTCTAATAATAACTGGTAGGAGAAGTGCAAAAGTATCTGGAGCTTTAGATAAGGTTGTTAAGATTTTAGAAGATCTTAATGTTTCATATGAAGTTTTTAATGAGGTAACTGCAAACCCAACAGTTAGTATTGCTGAAAGAGCATTAGATTTCTGTAAGAATGTTAAGCCAAGTTTAATAATATGCATTGGAGGTGGCTCAGTTATTGATGTATCTAAAGTTGTTGCAGCTGCATACTATTCAGGTAAGAGTGTTAGTGAGTTATTTAGAGGTGAAGTTTCTAGTGGTAAGATTCCTCTAGTAGTGATAAATTTGACACATGGTTCAGGTTCTGAAGCTGATAGATATGCAGTACTTACAGATGAGAGAAGTATGATTAAGAAAGGTATTGCAGATGAAAATTTCTATCCAACAATATCTATAGATGATCCTGAACTTACGAAAACACTACCTAGAGATCAGACAGTCTATACAAGTATTGACGCATTCTACCATTGTCTTGAGTCATCTACAAGTATTGCAACATCACCATTCACTAGAGTTTTAGCTAGTCAAGGTATGAAATTAATTTTACAATATCTACCTAGAGCATACTTTAATGGTGATGATATAGAGGCTAGATATTGGTTAATGTATTCAGCACTTATAGGAGGTATATGTATAGATAATTCAAGAACACACATAGTACATGCTGTAGAACATGCAGTAAGTGGTATAAAACCTGAAATTGCACATGGTCTTGGACTTGCAGTTCTAGGTCCAAAATTAATATCATACCTATATATGAAATGTCCTGAAAAGTTTACAATACTTAAAGAATTTATACCAGACTTAAAACTTAGATCAGAAGAGTATAGAAGAGTTGAATATTTCTTAAAATCAATATCTGAACAGTATGGAATAAAGACTAGCTTATCATACTTAGGATTTGGTAAAGACGATATTAAGACTATTGTTAAGATAACTGAAGAAGCTTCAAAACATCTAATAGATTTAACACCATGTAAAATAACTTATGAAGAGATTGAGAAGATACTACATGAGATGGTGTAGAACTACCTCTTTAGACTTCTATACTTAACATATAGGTATGAACATAGTGCAATAAGGATAGCTATAACTATACCCTCAACTATTGGTATAAATATACTTACACTATATCTACTAACATATCTAGAAGTCTTCACTATAGTTGGAGTATATTTATGAGATTTTAATGCAGGTTTTGAAATTTTCAATACTCCAAGAACTACATATGGATCTCTACCTGCTAATCCTAACTTATAGAATAGTGATGGATATCTCCATACATGACCTTTAAAGTATATTATCTTTAATATTTTTACAAAATAGCTAGGATTGTTAATATATTTCAACATGTATATATCAGCTATAATTCTAGAAATCCACCATGTTGATCCATGAAATGATATTTTAAACTTCTTCAAATATATGTGTACTTTAGTCCAATTAAATGCTAATATATATGCAACACCACTATCTGTATGCTCATTATACATTATTACAATACCTGCAACATTACCTCCAAGAATTTTAGAAATCTCATCTTGTTCTGTCCAATTTAGTAATTTAACAACAATTCTCCTCTTGCCAGGTGTAGCATCTAGAAGTTGTACATATACATCATCTTTACAATATACTGGAGATGCTATTATGTAGACCTTATAACCCTCCTTTAGCAACTTTCTCAATATTAAATATCTATACATCAAATATCCTGATAAGAGTCCAGGACAAATATGATTGTGTAACTCAGCTGCTAGAAAGAGTTCAGGAGGTGCTCCATGTGACCATACTGTCGTTATTGTAATTATTGAAAATGCAGAATCTTCACTAGTATGTGTTGTAATGTACTTCCACTCTAGATTAGGATTTTCTAAACCTCTATACAATATTTTCGATATGTTGAAGTTAAATTTGTCAAATTTTATAATACATTCATTATATATTCTATATGAAGCATCTCTACTAGATATCTCACCACTACATAAGCTTTTCAATATATCATATATACATGTTCTATTAAATTCTACAAATATTGCATATTTCGTACTGTTGTTATATGTGAATATCCATGGATTTTCTATAGATATTGAGTGTATTGGTATTAAGTTGTACGGTATTTCAAATTCATTTAATATGAAGTAGTATGTTAGTGGATATAGAGAGTATCCTCCTACTGTTATATACTTAACATTTGTTAATACTAGTGTATTGTGTATATTTTTTATATTTAACTCCTTTGATATCTCCTTATACAGTTTTTCGCTTACTGTATTTAATGTTTTTACAATATTCCAATAGCATCTTGTTGGAAGTGCATATGTTGTTGAGATTGTTAATGTTAGTATTATTGTTGTAAGTAGTATTGCCATACTTATTATTATGTTATTTTCTTTCTTACTCATTATGTCTGTAATACTTGTCTGATTAATAAGTATTTAATGTTAGAATCTCTATGTGAGAAAATTATTAGTATTTTCAAGTTCTATAATGTCTGTATGATGAGCCGCATGCTTCTAGAGAGATGAAGAGTTGGTAACCCGTCTGATTATTTTGTAGATTGGGTATATATTTTCTCTTTGTCTATCCTACATGTGGGTGGTAAAGGTACAGGATACGATCTTGAAGATGTTGATGGTATTGGTCCTAAGACTGCTCAGATGTTACAGGCTAAGGGTATCATATCTGCTAGACATTTAGCATTGTTTACTCCTGAAGAGTTGATTGATATTACTGATATGACTCCTGATAGAGCTGAGAAGATTTTGAGAAGTGCTAGAGAGCTTGTTTTTGGTCAGAAGAGAGTTTTGAAAGGTAGTGAACTTGTTAAAACTATTCAAGATATGCCTAGATTGACTACTGGTGTCAAATCTATAGATAGACTACTTAATGGTGGTTTAGAACCTAAAGCAACTTATGAATTTGCTGGTGAGTTTGGTACAGGTAAGACACAGATATGTCATCAACTTGCAGTTACTGTACAATTACCAAGAGATAAAGGTGGTGTACAGGGTGCATGTGCATACATAGATACTGAAGAGGCATTTTCACCATCTAGAATAGAGGCAATTGCGAAGAGATTTGGAATAGATCCACAACAAGCTCTAGATAACATATATGTTATAAAGGTTGTAAATGCTTCAGATCTTGAAGATAGGATAAAGTTTGATCTTGTAAAACTTGTAGAACAGAACAACGTAAAACTAATAGTGATAGACTCCATAATTGCACTATATAGAGCAGAATTTAAAGGTAGAGAAAGACTAGCAGAAAGACAACAAAGACTAAACTACATACTAGACTGGCTTATGAGAATAGCAAAAGTATACAACATATTCATAGTAATGACAAACCAAGTAATAGACATACCACTAGGATATATAGAAGTTAAAAGACCAGCAGGAGGAAACGTACTAGCACACGCAGTAACACATAGACTATTCCTAAAAAAGTCAAGAGATGATGTAAGAATAATGGAAGTACTAGACAGCCCAAGACTACCATATAAATCAACAGCAACATTCAGAATAACAGACAAAGGAATAGAAGATGCATGATGAAAGTCCTGCAACAGAAAGATGAAGAAGGTTTCCGGCACTGACCTAGCATGTGAAGAAGTTAATTTGAGATTATGCATAGGTAGCATTTTAAGACCACCTTGATTATAAAGTCCTAATACTTTCATAAACCTCTTCCCTCTTGAACATATTAAATCTATGAGATTCCTTATAGGTCTTATATTATCCTGTACTCATCTTCTAACTCCCCATTGTTAATTTTGATCTATTCTTTCTAATTGTGCAGCTAGATTTATCTTATCATTGTATGACATATGCATACACTAACGTTTAACTATCTAATGAGGATTATCGATGAGCACGTTGTTAGCTATACAATTGCTAGGATGTCCTATTCCGATATTAGTCTCATAAAGTTACTATCTATTTTGAATTATTGTTGTTTTATTTTGAATAGTACTATTGCCATTATTAGCCATGCTATGAATATTAGTATGAGCCCTATAAATATTATTATTAATGGTGCTCCTACTAGCATTAGTATTCCGCTTATTTTTGCAAGATTTTCGTTAAACATGTTTGATATTAAGTCGCTATGTTTTTTGTAGTATATTGCTGATACTATTAGACATATGCATAGTGATATTACTGCTAGTAGTATTGATATTGCTAGTGCTAGTGGTAGTAATGGTATTGCTATACCTCCTGTAAATATGTTCATTGCTATTGATCCTAGTCCAAATGTGTATACTATTGCTAGGAATAGTGCAAAGCCTATTATTATGAATAGTGCACTTTTTAATGCTGTGTCAAATAGCTCATGAGAACCTTTTATCTTAGCCATATAGTATACTCCTATAAGCCATAAGATACCACCAACTATCGACAATATACCTCTACTAATTACACCAATAGCTATCAGGAGTGCACCAATAGCTGCGAGAATTTTTGCTGTATCAAAGTCCATACTTCTAACATCTTAAGATGTATTTTTATGATTTTTTAATAATACTTTCACACCTTGTCAATCTTTCAATTATGCTATCTATCTTATTTATTACAATTTCTCTACATTCCTCTCTTTCAAAATCTTCTTTCAATATCTTAACTATCGACATCGTTACTATACTTCTAACATGCATATAATCTTCTAGTGATGTTATAAATTTCTTGTAGTCAAAACTATCATACCTCCGCAATATCTTAACTAGTCTTCTTTTAAACCCCTTATCAAGTCTTATGTTATCTATAATGTCTTCAATAATCTTTTCTATATGTGTTATATCTATCTTACTAGATTTGCAGTTAGTATTCATATGCATTCTCGATATTTTACATATTTATATTCATGTTATTGTCTTAGAGAGAATTTCATATTCTTCATGATTTTAGTATAATTGAAATATTTAACAGTTATATATCTCACGTCTTGAACACTATGTGTGAGATTGGGATTATTTGGCTATGGTAAGATGGGTGAGGCATTTGCAGAAGTTTTTCGTGAAAAATGTGATGTTGTTGTGTATGATGTTGTTGAGGATAGACTTAGACTAGCTCGTGAACGTGGTTTTCATATAGGTAATTCTGCTCGTGAAGTTGCTGAGATTTGTGATATATGGTTTATATCTGTACGTCCACAAGATGTTTCTGATCTTGCAAATGAGATTGGTAATCTTGCTAAAGGTAGATTGATAATTTCTATTGTTGCAGGATTATCAACAGATGAGATTGAGAAGTTATTTCCTGAATCTAGAGTTATACGTCTTATGCCTAACATAAATATTCGTGTTAGACATGCTGTCATTGCATTAACACCAGGTAGAAATACTTCCAGAAGTGATATTGAACTAGTTAAAAAGTTGTTAGAAGGTGCTGGTATTATTATTGAAGTTCCTGAAAAGCTCATGCCTGCATACACAATGCTTACAGGTGTAACACCTGCACTTATTGCATATATTGCAGATGCACTAGCTTGGAGTGGTGTACTTGCTGGAATTGATAGAGAGACATCATTGAAAGTTATTGCAAACATACTGATAGGTACAGGAAAGCACCTACTTGAGAAAAAGCCTGATGATATCATTACAATGGTTGCAACACCTGGAGGTATAACTATAGAAACTATAGAGTTTTTAGAATTTGAAGGTGTTAAGGGAAAGATTATGGAAGCTATTAAGAGAGGTCTTGAGAAGGAGAAGAGATTGAAAGGTTAGCCAAACCACCAATCTTCAAGCTGTTCAGGTGTTAATTCTTCAATCTTCTTTAATGTTGCCTCCTCTCTAACTAGATCTCTAATTGATAATACACCGACAAGATTCTTGTTGGAATCTACAACCACTAGATGCCTAATTCTATGACTTCTCATAAGTTTTGCAGCATCCTGTATAGAATCTTCATCTCTGACAGTTATGACTTCTCTAGTACATACATCTTCAATCTTTGTACTATTAACATCTCTACCTTCAGCAATACATCTAACAATATCTTTCTCAGAAATAACACCAAAAAGCTTACCATCCTGAACTACAACTAGAAAACTTACACCATTCTTAATCATTGTCTCAGCAGCCTCTTTCAAAGTTGCTTTTGGTGAGATTGTTACAAGTCTTTTAGACATTACATCTCTAACCTTAATCATCAAGTATATCTTTACATGTTGAAGTAATTACACTTTGTGCAATATTGTAACTGTTGTACATTACGGAAAGTTCTTATATTACTACAACTATCCAAAGTGCAATAATAGCAATTCCAAATATGAGTACTCCTACCTTAGCAAGTTTACTAATCTTCAAAGCTTTTTCATTATCTCTATATTTTAAATATACAACCCTCCTATACATAATACATGATGTTAAAAACGTTAGATATATACAAGTTGCACATGATGCCCATAAAATTCTTAAAATATACTTACTTAATGGTATTTTAACCATTATTAATAGAAATATTGTTGGTAATATTACAATTGCAAATGCTGTAGGTATGAACAATATTTTAACTATATCAATTCTTAAATCTCTCTCAGACATTTATAAGTGCTCTAGAGGACTAACTTATAAATATGTGCTTAACATATATACCGTAGTTATGATGAACGCGTTGGTAGCTGAGTATTGATGAACGATGGGCGAGCCTGAACCTAGGACTATCTTTATTAATCTTGAAGATATACTTCATAAAGCATATGTCTACAATAGCTTTAGAAGGATTTAAACCTGAAGAATTTGTACAGAAATGTATAGAGGAGATTAGGAAGTTAGGAATTACAAGAGCATTAGCAGCTGTTAGTGGTGGTGTTGATTCTACAACTGCTGCAGTATTAACATATCGTGCAATTGGTGAAAAACTATGTCCAATATTTCTAGATACAGGATTTATGAGATTAAATGAACCTGAGAAGGTTGTAAATATTCTTCGTAAAGTATTGCCAAGTATAGAGTTGATAGATGTTAAAGATAGATTTTATAGAGAGTTAAGAGGTTTAAAAGATGCTGAGATTAAGCGTATAACTTTTAGAAAGATCTTCTATAAAACACTTTCAGAAATTGCAAATTTAAAGAAATGTGAATGGCTTGTACAGGGAACAATAGCACCTGACTGGATTGAGACTAGAGGTGGTATAAAGACACAACATAATGTTCTTGAACATGTCGGTATAGATCCTGTACGTGAATTTGGTTTTAAAGTTGTAGAACCACTAAGAGAACTTTATAAAGATCAGGTACGTGCAGTAGCTAAATATTTAGGAATACCTGATGAGATAGTCTATAGACAACCATTTCCAGGACCTGGACTACTTGTTAGATGTGTTGGAGAGTTCTATATTGAAAAGCTTGAAGTTTTGAAGAAAGCTCATGATATTGTTGAGAAGATGTTAGAAAAATTCTCATTAAGTCAATGGTTTGCAGCAATATGGGAAGATGAGTATGATATTGACGAAGATCTGACAAGAATATTGAAGACTAGTCTTAAGAAAGATTTAGAAGTTTACATATTTACAAAAGCTAGAGGTACAGGTGTTAAAGGTGATTCTAGAGTTTATGGTCCAATAGCATTGATTAGAGGTGAACTCTCTGAAGATGAGATGTATAGAGTATACATGTATATAACTACTAGAAGACCAGATATTGCACATGTAGTATATGAATTAGATAGAAGAAGTTCAGGAAAGTACTTCATAGCTATTAGAGCTGTAATAACTAGCAACTTTATGACTGCTAGAGTTGCTAAGATACCAATACAATACTTAAGAGAGATTTCTAATAAAGTATTTAATGAATGTCCAGAAGTTTCAGCAGTTGGTTATGATATTACACCAAAACCACCAGCAACTATAGAGTTTGAGTGAAAACGCTACCTTATATATTATTTAAGTCTACTATAATCGTGATATTGCCAAGATGTTTAGAAGACTATGATAGATTCATACTTAGATACCCATTTACTAGAGAGGGAAAGCAGAGAATATCCAAATACATACTTGAAGATCTTCTAAAAGATAGAGATATTGTTGAGAGAAGTGTAAATTTTGTAGAACATGTATTGAAGAGAGGTAGCATTCCTCAAGAATATCTTTCTGATGTTGAGACATTTCTAATATGTACATACCTCTCAATATTGATAGTTGCACAGCTAGATAGGAAGGTATGGACTAGATTTGCAGATGTCTTAAGTAAGTATATGAGTGATAATCTATGTTTAGAAATCGATAGAGACTGCATATTGTATATAGCTGAGGAGTTTGGAATATATACAAGACAGGTTAGAGATGTTGTAAAATGTGAAAAACTTAACATATTTTTCGACATTGCAATACCTGTATGGACATATTTAAAATATCGTCCGAAAAATGATCCAAATTGGAAATTAACTAACAGATATCTAGCTAGGGGCTATGTACTTTTAACATATAGAGAACTTGCAAGACTTGTTGAAGAGGCTGTAGAAAAGCAGATATTGAATATGATTGAAAATTCTTCAAAAAATGATATTATATGTTCAAGTATTAGAGAGATTATTGGAGATAGATTGAGAAAGATAGAGAAGATGTTCATACCTAGAATAGAAATTTCAAAAATTAGTGGTAAAGTTAGTGAAGATCAAATATTTCCACCATGTATACAGGCGATAATTAGCGATATTAGAAGTGGAGGTAATCCAAGCCACATGGCTAGATTTACAGTTGCAAGTTTTCTACTAAACTACTACATTAAACTTCTAAAGGTTGATATAAATGATGCTATTGAAAAAGTTGTAGATCTATTTAGAACTGTTGCAGATTTTGATGAAAGAAAGACTAGATATCAAGTACAGCATATTGCAGGTCTCGTAGGTGGCAGAAAATTCTACCTACCACCAAACTGTGATGAACTTCAAAGCTTAGGATTATGCCCAACAGGAGGTTCATGTGGTGTTAAAAATCCGCTAGTGTACACTATGAGGAAATTGAAAGAGTTTAAGAGAGCTAGAAAAGAGGTAAATAATACAGTTAATAGGAAAGATGTTAAAGATGCAAATATAAATATTGCAAAAACCTAGTCTACTCCTCAAGACCAATTCTATTCTCTATATATGTTATTAGTTTTGATATTATTAGAAATGTAGAGTACACATACTTACCAATTTTATACACCTTATCAACAATCCTGTATGTAAATTCACTAAATTCACCATGTGGAAATCCTCCAACAATAATACATGGATATTCTAGATTTATAATTTGGTTAACTAAATCTCTAAATGTTATTTCAATACCTTTAACATCATCTAGAAGTATCACTACACTAGGATTTATATAATCTATCAACTCTTTTAGATTCATATTTCTCAATGTTAATAGTGGTTTTCCTGTTGGTGGAACTCTACTAAGTTTATATAATTGTTCTATTAGTCCAATAAAGTTGTTATAATTACGTGGTATTCTTGTTGTTGGATCTATAAATATTACTTTATTATCTATAGTATGTATGTAAGTTCTTAATAATCCAACACTATTCATAGGTGTGTACTGTGTTACCTGTAGAGATAGGTATACTATGTCAGGTCTACCTCTCTTATGTGAATCTTTCAAATTTTTCATTGCTTCATGATGTCTAGATCTGTCTAATATCATGAAGCGTGGATCCTTTCCTCTTCTTTTAGCATCTTTCAAAATTTGTGGATGATTAATTATCTCTTTTGGAATTGTTTCAAGTGCACTCTCTGCAATTATTAGATGGAGAGTCTTCATATTGCAGTACTATAATCTAGTCTTGTATGGCTAAACTATACATTATCGGTGTTGGAATATATCCTGATTATATAAGTGTTAGAGCTTTAGAAGTATTGAAGAAACTTAGAATAGTATTTTATGAATGTTACACATCACCAATACCTAAAAATTTATTGATAGAAGTATTGAGGAGGTATGTTGGAGATATTGAAGTTGTAGAACTTTCTAGAAAAGATATTGAAGATTATAATTGTAGAAAGATTATAGATGTGTTAAATAAAGGTGAAGATACTGCACTACTAGTTCCTGGAGATCCTATGATAGCTACAACACATACAGCTGTTAGAATAATAGTTAGAAAGTTAGGTCATGATGTTGAAGTTATACATGGAGTTTCAATATTAAATTCAATAATTAGTCTACTTGGATTAAGTCCATACAGGATTGGCCCTATAGCAACTATAACATATCCAAGACTTGGAGTTTTATCAGAAAGACCTTATGAAATTACTAAGGAAAATCTTACAAGAAATTTACACACAATACTACTACTAGATATTAAAGATGATGGAGGTTTCATGCCTGTAGATGATGCTATAAAGATATTAAAGATGATGGAAGATAGGAGGAGAGAAGGTATATTTTGTGAAGATAGGTTAATGATTGTTGTATCTAGACTTGGATATCCAAATATGAAAGTTAAAGTAGATATTCTAAAAAATTTTGAAAACTATAGTGAAGAACCACCACATAGCATAGTTATACCAGCAGTATTAAGTCCTGTTGAGAGAGAATTACTAGAAGTTGAATTTAATGTAGATCCTAAACTTCTTGATCTTTCAGGGAAAATACACCTCTAGTACATGCTACAACACATGCCTGACATCTATCGCATAGTTCATCAATAATCTTCACTTGACTATCCTGAAATGTTATAGCTCTACACATCAATTTACTACACATTCCACATCTATCACAATACTCGAATCTACATACTACACCTCTAGGATAGTATTTTAGTAGTATTATAGAGACTTTACCAATAGCTTTATATATTCTATAAATAATATCATTATCAATATCTAGAATAACATACTTAACATCTTTAAGTTTTAAAAACTTAACAATATCATCATCATAGTATGTTATTATTAAAGTTCTACGCAATTTATTAATATTATCAATATCTTTAAAATCTAATTTCGTAGATAGGTATATTATGTTTATTGATTTAGGAATCTTATCTTCAAAAATCTCTAACTCACTAATCTTCTTAACTTGAATATCAACACAGTCAAATATATTTTCAGGAACTTTAGTAATAAATCTCACATCATACTTACCTGTTTTGGAGATGTTAGGTATTTTGAATGATGATAGAACCAGAATGTTCAAATCTTTAAATAGGTTTAGTAATGTTAGGGGTATTGATAATAATAGCCTAACCTTACCTGTGATATTGTTTCTTAAATATTCAACATATTTTTCATATAGTTTATAGGTATCTATATAGTGGTATTTTTCATATTTTCTAATAAATCTTCTACATATTGTTATTATTGATTTTGCATTAATATTCTCAATCTTATTTATAGTATATATTTCTGGTATTATAAATCTATACTTGTCTAAATCTGCACCATTTAGTATAAATCTTCTTAATGGCTTATCAACTATTATTAATTCCTGTCCAGTACCTATCTCTAAGATTCTTATACATCTATTCTGTATTTTCTCATTATTATCTATGTATCTTATATCTGAGCTAATCCATGCGTATGTGTATTTCCAATCTCTATAGAATAGTCCTATATTTCTCTTATATATTTCTAATTTTTCTTCTCTATCACTAGAGTCATGTTTTATGAATATTGGTATTCTCAGGATTACTACCTTTTCTATAGATTCACTAATATCTAAAGCTTCTGCTATTGCTTTAGGATATTCTTCAATATTTTCAATATCGTATATAATGTCTAGATCATGTACTATATCTCTAATATCCTGATAGTCTAATACTATCAATACTACAGCTCCTCTCACTACTATGCTTCTAATGCTGTTATACACTAACCTGAACGTGTATGAGTCACATAGTATTGCAAATCTTTGAAAAAGTGCTGTACTTAATCTAGCTCTATCTATTATAGATTCTATATCTATCTTCTCATCATTACACTCTTCATATAATGTATACGTCATGAAAACGTCTACGTACTTCTCAGTCACATCTTTAATATAGCTTAATATTCTAGAGATAGATTTAGTATTTACACAACTTTCAACCTCTCTTAATACCAGCTCAGCTATGTTTATGAACACCCCACATCTCTCAATAATGTAGGATTTTATAATGTTGCTTGGTGAGATTTTAGTAGACATATTGAAGAAGTATGGAATTAACATAATTCATATAGATAGACTAACTCTATACAAAGTTAGAGATTTTAATTCAAATATATTTCAAGCACTAGCAATACTACTACTAAACGGTAGAATTAATATATGTATTGACGAAGAGAGATCAGGATCTACAATATATGAGTATGATAATATAAAGATAATACATGGTTCTGGATCTGAAATATCAAAATACTACATTAGGTGGAGTAGTAGAAAATGTATTAACAACATAACTGACAAGATACGTGAAGAAATTTCAAACATGCTTAATATCAAGTTTAAATATAGAAGTCTTCCACACTTCGTTATTGATCTATCATTTTGGGATGAACATACGGAGAATGAGAAGAGAGAGCTTATAGAACAAATTATAATGTGTATAAAAACATTGAGAAAATATCTATATGATAGCTATCTAACACTTACATCATGTAGTGAAGATTTTATACAATACTTCAAGAGTAAGACTTCAGGTATGGTACATAGAGTTAATATACTTAAGATAAATCTTAGAGAGTTTATAAGAAGAAATATTAAGAATTTTAATATTGTTATGCTAGATCCTGAAGGTGAATTTACACTTACTAAATGTGATATATTTTCATACAACATGTATATACTAGGTGGGATTATTGATAAGGAGCGTGTTGATAAGTTTGGAACATATAGACTATATTCACAATATAGATTATGGGAATATAATATTCCAAGAATGAAGATATGTATTGACTGTTCTATAATTGGTGTTCCTGATAGACTTAATAGAATTATCGATATAATACTAAAAGTCAGGTTTGAAGATGTGAATATTGAAGATGCTATAATTCTAAATCAGACTAGACGTGATAGAATCTATAGGTGGTATTTTGAAATTCAAAAATATTCTAAGAAGGTTGTTAAAGATGGTAAAGTTATTAAACATTTAATATCTAGAAAGCTCTTTGAAAGGTTGTGTAGTAGATATCCAATATCTAGTAAAGATATTGATAGGATATTTAAATCTTTAAATGTTGAAATTGTTGATAGTCTATAGATATTACATCCTGTAGAGATTTACACTATTTATAAAGGTTCTAAGTACGATATCTATCATAGAGATGAGTCGAGGTTGGCAGGGTAGAGATGTTATATCTGTACTAGACTTCAAACGTGAAGATCTTGAAGAACTTTTCAATCTCACGATGGTTATGGAGAAGTATTCTAGATCTAGATTAAACATTCTTGAAGATAAGATACTTGCATTAGCATTCTTTGAACCAAGTACTAGAACTAGATTAAGTTTTGAAACTGCAATGCATAGACTTGGTGGTAGTACTATTGGATTTGTTGGTGAAGAAGCAACATCTATAGCTAAGGGTGAATCTATAGCTGATACTATAAGAATGCTTGATGCATATGCTGATGCTATAGTTATTAGACATAGTCTTGAAGGTGTTGCTAAATATGCAGCTGAGATAGCTGAAAATCCTGTAATAAATGCTGGTGATGGTACTCAAAATCATCCAACACAGGCAATGCTAGATCTATACACAATATGGAGAGAGCTTGGAGAAATTGATGGACTCACGATTGGAATATTGGGAGATTTGAAGTATGCTAGAACTGTTAAATCATTTATTGAAGGTTTAACACTTTTCAAACCTTCAAAAATATATCTAATATCACCACAATCATTAAAACCTAGGAGAGAAGTCTTAACAATACTAGACATTGCAGGTATAAAGTACGAACATGTTGAAAATATTGAAGATGTTATAAAATATCTAGATGTTCTATATGTTGTTAGAATTCAAAAAGAGAGATTTCCAGACGTTGTTGAATATGAGAGAGTTAGAGGTAGTTATAGAGTAACATTAGAAACTTTGAAAAATGTTAAAGATACATTAATCATACTACATCCATTACCTAGAGTTGATGAGTTAGATCCGAGAGTTGATAATACTAAATATGCAAGATATTTCAAACAGGCAGCATATGGTGTTCCTCTGAGAATGGCATTATTAACATTAATATTTGGTAGAGAAAGTAAGGTGTGAATATGGAGAGAGAATTGATAATTAGGAAGATTAAGGATGGAATTGTGATAGATCATATACCTGCTGGAAAAGCATTAACAGTATTGAAACTTCTCGGAATTACAGGTAAGGAAGGTTTTAGAGTTGCACTTGTGATGAATGTTGATAGTAGAAAACTAGGATTGAAAGATATAATAAAGATTGAGAGTAGAGAACTATCTAAAGATGAGTTATCAATAATAGCACTAGTTGCACCAACAGCAACGATAAACATCATTAAAAATTATGAGGTTGTTCAAAAGTTTAAAGTTGAAATACCTGATAAGATTGAAGGAGTATTAAAATGTCTAAATAGTAAATGTATTACAAATAAACCTAGAGAACCTATAAAATCTAGATTTATTACAATATCTAAAAATCCACTAATAGTTAAATGTGACTACTGCGGTACTGTATATACAGCACAAGATATAGAGTATATGTTATTAAAATCTAGAGAATAATGAAAATATATAGAAGATTATTAAAATATCTACATCCTGAAGTTACATATAGAATATCTCACATATTAATGAAGTACTGTATCATACCTATAGAGAAGTTGTGTAATACTAATTATGAAGTTTTTAATACTAGATTTAAAATTCTAAATGTTGATATTCCTATACCTATAGGTGTTGGTGCAGGTATTGATAAGAATGGTGAATTAATACACATATTTTCTAAAATATCAGGTTTTCATGTAGTTGGATCAGTAACACTGCATCCAAGATCTGGTAATAGACATCCTAGATTGTATAGGTATGTTGATAAGTTTGCTATGTTAAATGCTATGGGATTACCTTCAAAAGGTTTTAAATATGTAGTAGCTAGATTAGAAAGATTGAAAGTTAATATACCAATAATATGTAATATTGCTGGTTTTTCAAATAGTGAATTTATAATTATGTCAAAGATTTTGAATAATATCGAAAATGTTAAGATTGTTGAAATTAACATAAGTTGTCCTCAATATAGAGGTGTGGATCTTCATAATTCTGAGATTTTAGATAGATTATTAGAAGATGTTCGTAGTGTCTGTAGAAAGCCTATACTAGTTAAGGTTAGACCTAGGAGTTTAGATGTTCGTGAGATAGTTAAGATATGTGAGAAGTATAGTAATGTTGGATTAACAATATCAAACTCATTTTCAACTATAACATCCTGCATGTCTTCAGGTGTTGGTGGTTTTAGTGGATTACCAATCTACAGACTTGTTAAGAGGATTGTCAAGTATGTTAGAGAGTTTAGTGATATTGAGATTGTTGCTTGTGGTGGAATATTTCATGGTAAACAAGTTTATGAATTATTAGAGAAGTATGGTGTATCTGCTGTACAGATTGTTACAGCTATAGCATTTGAAGGTCCTTATGCAATTTGTAGAATTGTTAAAGAATTCTTAATGTATTATAGATAGTGTTAGTAATGTAAGTGTGAATGATAGTGGTATTGATAGGTATAGTACTGTTAAAGCTTTCTTAACATACTTATAGTCTATTATCCTGATACTATAACCATAGCTAATACCAACCAGCGAGCATACTAGAAGTACTGAGAAACTTACAGGTATTCCAATAAATGTTGCTATTTGAGCTACAGCATATGAGAGTGTTGTAACTACTAGACATCCTGTTAATGTTAATGCATATACACCTGCAAGTTTATTTAGTGTTCTCCTACCTGTTATGAATGTTCCCAACATCGATGATATTAGTATAGGTATTAGTGATGTATAGTCTCCTCCTGTGATCATCCATAGATATCCTATATTATTTGCACCAAAGCTCATACATAGTAGAAATGATGTTATATATGAGACAAATCTATATACTGATGCTCCAACTGTTGGTCTTCTACTTCCAACATAGTGTAATATTTTCAATATTGGTGGACATAGTATAAATATTATGAATGATGACAATATCCAGTATGATACTGCATATATTAACTTGTAGTTATTAGACACTACTAGACCATATGTCATTATGCTTGTAGATAATATGTACATCAGCGATACAGGTACTCTAAACACCTCTCCTATTAAGACTATTATCAACGTTATTGCTAAAGATATGTCTAGAAATGTTCCTGATACTGATATATGTACCATATGCTTACTCTGTAACAATAGTCCAACAATATAGCTGAAGTATGCAAATATTGGAGCATTTTTCTCATTTAACATTCTAGTACTTACTAGAGGTCCTACACATACTGAAAGATTGTTACTACTTATTAAGTATGTTAGTAATGTCGTTAAGATTAATGTTACTATTTTCATTACGTTATTGATATTAAGAGTAGAAGTGTTAATTCTGCTAAATCTCTAAGCTTATCAACAACTGTGTCAAGCATGTATGTTATTGATATTGCGGAGTAGAACTCTACCATACTCATCCTATCAGCATCACTATATATCTGATCTAGCATCCTCTCTTTCAATTCATCAACCTCCTCCTCCAACCTCTCTATCTCATTCATTCTACTTCTAGTATCTTGAATAGATCCATTAATTATGTTTGAATATAATGTATGTAATTCTCTTATTGCAGCTATAGCTTTTCTACCAGCATCAACAACATATCCATATACTCTCAGTACTACATCCTTATTTTTTGAATATTTTAACATTCTCTCAAGTTCTTTAGATAGTACATATATTTCATCTAGTATATCATCTATCTTATTTGTCATTATTTCTATAATATTTAATGCATGAGCTGTTACAGCACCTCTAGATAGTAGTTCTGAAATCTCTCTAGAAATTTCATCTCCCCTCTTCTCAAGTTCAACAATCTTTCTTAAGCACTTTTCCTCTAATCTACACTCTGGTGATGTTAATACTTCAAGAGCTTTCATAGATAGTTCTAGATGTTCTTTAAGTTTTGAGAAGATTGTACTTTCCTGACCTTTAAAAAGTCCCACTAGTCTGTCTAGTAGTCTCACACTTAGTCAATATTTGAGATGTTTAATTATCCTTTTGTATCAGGTTCCTGGAAGCATTGTGTAGAGTGTTAATAAGAGATTTGCAAGATCTTGAGCTGCATCAGCAAGATTATCTACTAGTTGAACTATCATTCTAGCATGTATATACTCGTGACATGATATTTCATTTGCTTTAGATGAAAATTCTAGTAATATCCTATTTTTAGCAATATCAACTTCATGTTCTATATTATTAACTTTCAATATATTATTTGTCAAGTCGTCTAATCTTATAGTCTCAACTATGGACTCTCTCAATGTCTTGATAGCTTCACTACATAGTTGTAGTGTTGAGTATAGGTATGTTGAAACTCTATCCCACATCTTAGTATGTTCATCAGGTAGTGCTAGATATCTCTCTATCTCTAATGCTAGAACATTCACATTATCCAACATATCGTCAAGCTTATTCATAACTGATGATATTAGTGGAGTTGATAGTGGGTGTAGTACTCCTGACTTAATTATAAATATCCAAGATTCCTTTATCAATTCATCACCTCTTACTTCTAATATTTTTACAGAATGTACAGTTTCCTGAATTTTACTTCTAATAATTTCTTTTGAATTTCTTACATTTTCTCTAAGTATTTTTACAGCTTCTTCTGTTAGTGATAGATGTCTAGAAAAGTTTTCTAAAATCTTCTTATCTAGTGCAAGTCTACCTACTATACGTGCAAGTATGTTTCTCATTCTATCTTTTCGCCCTCAAGTACTTATCTATACTCTGTGCAGCTTTTAAACCTGAACCTACAGCCTGTCCTATACTTGATGGTCCTAAAACTACATCACCAGCTGCAAATATCTTCTCATTACCAGTCCTATATTCAGAATCTACAACAATTCTACCATCTCTAATCTCAATGCCTAGCTCTTTTGCAATATTTTCATTTATTGGTGGTGTTGGTATTTCACCAATAGCTTCTATAACTGTGTCACATTCTATAGTCTCTATGTTTGATGTATCTAGTATAAATTTGTCACCTTCTCTCTTAACTTTGCAAAATTCTAATCCTGATACTCTACCTCTATTTACAAGTATTTTAAGTGGTTGTCTCTCCTCTAGAACTTTTATATTATACTTATTCAATAGCTTTAGAAATTCTCTATAAGCTCTAGATTCTGATATCTTTCTCCTATATATCAATATGACTTCTCTATTTCTAAGACATAGTTCTTCAACAACATCTACAGCTGTCCTACCTGCACCAATAACGACAACTCTATTACCAACATCTGGCTCTCTATCTACATATCCAAGCTCTTTCAATCTGATGTTTAGAATATATTCTAATGCTGGATAAACTCCAACACTATTCTCTCCCTCAATATTGAGCATTCTACTCTTCCAAGCTCCAGTACATATTAGTATTGAGTCATATTTTGATATTATTTCTCTAATACTTACAATATTCTCAACAAGATCATCACCTTCAATCTTACTATACCCATCCTGAATCTTTGTCTTTAATATAAATTGCACACCTTTACGTTCTAATTCTCTAACTCTACCTCTAATTCTATCTTTTGGAATTCTTCTTGAAGGTATTGCAAACATCATCATACCTCCAGGTTCTGGCAATCTATCGTACACATGTACTTCATAACCTCTCTCAACTAGGTATTGTGCTGCTTGAAGACCTGCAGGTCCTGCTCCAAGTATGGCTATTTTAAATCCAGTTTTCTCAGTCACGAACTATATTTCTAACTCTAGAATTTATGTAATCCGAACTTACACATACACCAGAACCCTTTTCAACTTCTAAAAACTTGGCAATTGGACTACACTTAGCAACTAGTAGAAATATAGCATTTAGATCATAATCAACACACCAGTCTATGTATGCTTCAAAGTTTGCAATACCCTTACTAATGATTAGTGTATTCTTATCATTAAACTCTCTAGCTGCGTATAGTATTGGTGGACATCTATCAGGTACTTCAATAATTTCAAAATCTTTCAAATCTAGATCTTGAATACCTCTAATCACAAGTTCTCTAGTAACATCAATCTCGTACGGTAATTCTCTAACTAGAAGTACAACATCTTTCTTCAATCTACGTATATAGTCTGCTAATACTAGATCAAATAGATGCTCACCTGAGTTGTCAAGTATGTAGCATACCTGTCTACATCTATCTAAAACTTTTCTAAAATTTACATCAATATACTTAACATCTCTATTTAATAGTTCTAGAACATTTTCAATTCTCGGTTTGTAATCATGCATTTCAACATCTAGGAGGTTTGAATTTATTGCAAATTTTAATGCTTCATCAATATTACATATCTTATCTATAACATCTCTACATATGTTTAGAAATTGTCTATATATTCTCCACTTCTCTTCTCTATGTGGATCTTCAATACCTGTAATCTTTACTATAAATTCAAAACTCTTTACAAATATGTTAGTTCTCTTATACTCATCTATATTTGAAATCTCTTTGAAGAATAGTCTCAATATGTTACTATTAATTTTGCAAAGTTTATTAAGTTCTCTAAGTCTAGATTCCACTAGACAGAGCACACAGTTAACATTATCTAGAAACACCTATCACCGCTTGATCTAGTATTATTAAGTTTTTTAACCTGAACCTCATACTTGTCCTGTGAGTAAGCTATTGATAAAGGTGTTAGGTGGTGCTGGAGAGGTTGGTAGAGCTGGAATACTTGTAAAATCTCTAGAATCTGGAACAGCTGTATTGCTTGACTATGGTGTGAATTTTGATGAACAGGATAGACCACTATTTCCACAACATGTTAGGCCCAGAGATCTCTCATGTGTAGTACTTTCACATGCACATCTCGATCATTGTGGTTTTATACCTGCACTATATGTAAGTTATGAAGTTCCACTATATGCAACACCTCTAACGATAGAGTTGAGTGATCTTTTAATAAAAGATTTAATAAAACTTAGTGGATACTACCTACCTTATGAACATAGAGAAGTTTCAAAGATGTTAGAATGTACAGTACCTGTAACTTATGGAGAAGTTGTTGAGATATCTCCAAACTTATCATTAACATTTCTAAATGCTGGTCACGTACCTGGAAGCTCCATGGTTATTATCGAGATTGATGGTTGGAGAGTCCTATATACTGGAGATTTCAATCCATCACCAACATGTCTACTGAATGGTGCAGATCTATACAATATTCCTAAAGATGTTGATGTTGTGATTATGGAAGGAACATATGTAAATGGTACACATCCACCTAGAGAAGTACTTGAAAAACAGCTTGTTGAGATTACACTAAACGTTCTTGAAGATGGTGGATGTGTACTTATACCAAGCTTCACAGTTGGTAGATCTCAAGAAGTATTATCAATACTTGTGAAGTATGGTGTTGATACATACCCAATAATTGTTGATGGATTAGCAAGAATTGCAAATGAGATAATTGCAAGATATCCACACTACCTACGTGACTATAAGCTATATAGGAGAGCTATGGAAGTTGCAATAGAAGTTCCAAGCGAGTACTTTAGAAGAAATGTTGGTTCAGAACCATGCATAGTTATATCACCTGCAGGAATGTTGAAAGGTGGTGCAGTTATACAATACTTGAAAAAACTTTCAAGAAGTAAGAAAAATGCAATAATACTACCAAGCTTTCAAGCTCCAGGAACACCAGGCTTTCAAATATTAACACGTGGAAAAGCATTTGTAGAGAATAGAGAACTAAAAATCGAGGCACAGATATACTGGATTGATTTAAGTGCACATGCAGGTAAGAAAGAACTTGAAGATTTTATAAAAATGTTTAATACAGAAACACACATAGTAATGGTACACACAACACTACTAAATGCATTAAAATTTGTATCAAGAATAAGACAGAAGTACGGTATTGAAAATGTTGTAGTACCAAGATCGATAGGTGAGAGTATAATAATAAAGAAGTAAACAAGGATAATTAAGGAGGATAGTATATCTAAGTTAAGAGATGAAAAGTCTAAAGCTTAGGCATATTAGAGGACTATCTAACATTGTTGGTGCTGTATTACTAATATCGATACTTGTAGTAATATTGTCCATACTATACCTATACGTGTCTAGATATCCATCTGCAATGCCACCTCAAAGTCAAGTATCTAATAGTATGTTGGTGATACTTGGAGTACATCTACTCCCTGGATCTATAGTTATTGATGTGAGAGCTACAATAAGTCCTGTAGTTGTGAAATACATCTACTTCTTCTCCTATCCTGATGGTAGACTTGTACTTATTAGAGAACCTATAGGAGGTCCTGTATATATAAAACCTGGAAATGTGTACCATATAGAGGTCTCACTACTTGGGGTTGACATAAGTTCACTACCTCCATATATTGAGATTGGTGTCGGTACTTCTAGAGGTGGTTCACCAGTAATATATGGTGTTCCAATTAACATTAGAGCTGGAGAATCTTCACTAGCTGGAAAGTCTACAGTTGTGTTTCTTGCAGGTAGAACAGGATCAGGAATAAGTCTAGATCCATCATACATACATTTCGTAATTGTCAATCTAGCTACAGGATCATACACATTCTACTACATATCCGGAAGTACCGTAAAGCAGACTTCTGGAATAGCTAAAATATTAACTACAAACATATTAGATCTATCCAAACTATCATTTTCACAAAGATATGCTCTAGGTCCTGTAGTCATATTTATAAATCCATACAGAGCCTCACAACCATATACGATAACGATAGTAAATATATATGGTGGAAAGTTTACAGTCACACTACCCAAACTTGTTAATAATCCTCAAGAAGTATTGGGAGACTACCTAGTATGTTGGGAAGATCTTTGGTGGCCTGGAACAACAGCACCATTAGACAACTATATTGATGAAGTTGTGAGAGTTACAATATTCATAAATGGTACTGTCAGAATAGAGACTATACATGGATCTGGAGCATTTCTCCACATGTTTATGCTTGGAGCATATTCATATAATACCATACTAAGCCTAGTTAAGACCTATGTCACAACTGCTGGCTGTCTACAAAGTACTACCTATCTAAACTATGTCGTATTTGTAAAACCTCATGGTGTTGCATATCCATCATTAAGTGCTGTATTATGGGATCCAAATACGTGTACCTACATATCAGCATCAGGTACGTTAGTATTTTATAGATAATCTCTACACTCTACTTATAACATCTTTAGCATATTGTATAGCTCTATCTACTAACTTATCTACTTCTCCTAGATAATTTTCATATTTAATATTTTTCAAATCTTCATCTGTAAGATACTTAGATATTTCACTCTCTTTAATAGCTTCCCACAGAGATTTTCCTTCAGAATATCTCATCGTTAGTTCTCTTAACAATCTATGTGCTTCAGATCTTGATAATCCTCTCTTTATGAGAATATTCATAACAGCCTCAGTCAATGTATAACCTTTTAATAATTCTAAATTCTTCTTCATATTTTGAGTATTTATACCTAAATTCTTCAATACTTTAATCATTGAATCTAACATCTCGTCAATTATTAAGAATGCATGTGGAATTAGTATTCTCTCACAACTACTATTTGTTAGATCTCTCTCATGCCATAGTGGTATATTTTCTAGAGCAGGTATTACAAGACCTCTCAACATCTTTGCTAATCCTGAAACTTTCTCTGAAGTTACAGGATTTAACTTATGTGGCATTGCTGAACTTCCAACCCTCTTAAACGATTCGTATAGCTCTCCTATCTCTGGTCTTGATAGTTCTCTAATCTCTAATGCTAATCTATCTAACTGTGATGCAAGTATTGCTAATGTACATATAAGTTCTGCAAATCCATCTCTTGGAGCTACCTGTGTTGAGATTATGTGTGGTTTAAGTCCAAGTTTCTCTAATGTTCTTCTCTCAACTTCAACACCTTTATTACCCCATGCAGCCATTGTTCCAACAGCTCCAGACATCTTACCTCTGACAACTCTATCTTCAACATCTTTCAATCTTTCTAAACTTCTAGTAAATTCGTATATGTAATTTGCAAATTTAAATCCTAGAGTTATTGGTAATGCATGCTGTCCATGCGTTCTGCCTATCATTATTGTATATCTATGTTCTTGAGCTAGGTCAATTAAGATGTTTATCAAATCTTTCAACTTCTTCTTAACTAGGTCTAATGCCTCTCTTATAATTAATGCCCATGTAGTATCTACAATATCGTAGCTTGTTGCTCCATAATGTACAAATCTACAGCTAGTCTTCTCTTCAATTATAAATACTAGACTAGCAATATCATGACCAATCTTCTTCTCCATCTCATACATCTCTTCAGGACTAACTTCTACATTCTTAATCTTCTCACAGGATCCTTTCTCAGCTATACCTAACTCCTCTAATGTACATACTAGAGCTTTTTCAACTTCTACATACTTTCTAACAATATTCTCAACTTTGAATATTCTTCTCATTTCCTCAGAACCGTATCTCCAATCTAGTGGACAGACGTAGTCCATCTAGATCTAGTACATGGCTATTATTCTTCACTTATTCTCTAAATTAAAAAGAGAAAGAGATTTGTAAAGTATGTATGGTTAAGAGGCGAGAGACATAGATCAACTATTAAATATTGCAAATGTAGAGATCCTACTCAGAAAAATCATGTACACCTACTCAGAGCTCAGACCTTCAGACTTACCCAACTCCGCTCGATATATAGTAACATACCTCAAGTATAAACATCTTGTAGAATGTGTAGATTCTGTAACTTTTAGAGAATTAGTAGAGGGTACAGGTCTATCTCCTAGAACTGTCAGAAAGGCAATATCACTTCTTCGTGATCTTGGTCTTATTAGAATTGTTAGAGATGTCTCTCATGGTAGAAGACATCTCTATCAGCTAAACTTTAAGAAATTGAAAGCTTTTGAAAATAGTAGTGATAGAGTAATAAATCCAGGACTATACCTTATAGATGTTGGTATTGGATTGAGAAAGTTTATGAGTCCTAAAGCTCTCTCAGTAATATTCAACAGTGACATAATACTATACACAGACTCAATACCAGATCAAGTACTTGATCTAATTCCTGAAGGTACAGAGATATACCACATATCTAAATTTGATAAGTTTATACAATTTTCAAATAGTAAAGTTGTATCAATACTTATCGATAGTATTCTTGATGAGTATTATGCTAAGACTATTCCTGAGCATGTTAAATCTATATCAATAATAACATGTACATCACCTATAACATATGCATCAGAACTCTTAAGGTGTGGTAAATCTTGTAGAGTAATCTTTAAGAGAACTCCAATACAAATTCAAATATTTTCTAGAAGATCTATAAAGCATGTTAGTGGTGATGTAGTTAAGTGTCTTAGAGTTGAGTTATGTGAGAGAGATAGAATATACATATCTGAATGTAGTATTGATAATTGTGATAATGCTGATAGTGATGTTGCATATGTTGTCTATGTTAAGGTAGGTTAGTACATCTATATAGATCTACATACTTTCCATAATTATCACACGGTGTTGTAAATAATATTTCTTAAATATTTTAAATATTGACTTAATCTAGGGTAGATCATGCCTGCTAATGTAGTTGTTGGTGGTGCATTTGGTGATGAAGGTAAGGGTAAGGTTGTTGCATATTTAGCAATCTCTGATAAGCCTAAGGCAGCTATTAGAACAGGAGCTATAAATGCTGGTCATACAGTTGTTCATCGTGGAAGAACTTGGAAACTTAGAATTGTACCATCAGCATTTCTATCTCCTGAAACACTTCTAATAGTTGCTCCAGGAGCATTAATGAGAATTGACGTATTTATGAAGGAAGTTGAGGAGACAGGTTGTGATGGTAGAATATTTGTTGATGAGAAGACTGGTATTATTGAGGAGAAGCATGTACGTATGGAACGTGAGAATGAGTATCTGATGAAGGTTATAGGCTCTACAGGTCAGGGTGTTGGTGCTGCAATGATGGAGAGAGTTTTAAGAGTTTTGAAGTTAGCTAGAGACTTTCCTGAGCTTAAGAAGTATGTTAGAGATACAGTAGCTCTAGTTAATGAGATCTTAGATAGAGGAGAGAATGTACTTATAGAAGGTACTCAAGGAACATTCCTAAGTCTATACCATGGAACATACCCATACGTAACTTCTAGAGATGTTACAGCATCTGCAATACTTAGTGAAGCAGGTATAGGTCCTAGAAAGGTTGGCGATATAATTCTAGTATTTAAAGCATATTGGACTAGAGTTGGTGCTGGTGAATTACCAGGAGAGTTACCACATGAAGAAGCTGTTAAACGTGGATGGGTTGAGTATGGTACTGTTACAGGTAGACCTAGGAGAGTTGCACCATTCAACGTTGAGTGGGCTAAGAGAGCTATAATGATAAATACTCCAACTCAAATTGCGATAACTAAGATTGATGCAGTGTTTCCAGATGCTAAAGGTAAGAGAAGATGGGAAGAACTTCCTGTTGAAGCTAGAAGATGGATTGAAGATCTTGAAGATAAGTTGAAAGTTCCAATAACACTGATAGGTACTGGTGAAGATGCTGAAGATATGGTTGATAGAAGAAGAGATATCTTTGGCCCTCAATGAGGATTTGTGTATACTATACACAAATTAACAATTCTTAAATTCTTTAGGAAAATTATTGAACAACGGTTGATCAAGTGCAGTATGACGTAGTTATTGTTGGTGCTGGACCTGCAGGACTATTCGCAGCATATGAACTATGTTGGAATCTTGAGCAGAGTGGTAGAAAACTTTCAATACTACTTATAGATAAGGGTAAGAGAGCACTTGAGAGAGTATGTACATTAAAGACTAAGGGTAGATGTGCAAAATGTAGACCATGCAACATAATGTGCGGTATTGGTGGTGCAGGAACTCTAAGTAGTGGCACTATAAATCTGAGACCTGACATTGGTGGTGATCTTCATGAACTTATAGGTAGTTGGGACATGGCTGAGAAGATAGTATACTATGTAGATTCAATATTTGTAAAATTTGGAGCTCCTGATAGAATATTTGATCCTAGTAATGAAGATTTTAGAGAACTTCAAAGAAAATTTGTTAAAGTAGGTGCACAACTTGTAAGAATTAGACAAAGACATATCGGTACTGACAACACTCCAAAAGTAATTGAAAATATGACTAGATATATTGAGAGTAGAGGTGTGAAAATTGCAACAATGACAGAAGTATTCGATATTGAGAAGAAGAGTAATACCATAATTGTGAAGACTAGTAGAGGTGATGTAGAATGTAAAACTCTCCTAGTTGCTCCAGGTAGATCAGGTGCTGAATGGTTTAAAGAAGTTGCTAAGAAACTTGGAATTGAACTTGAGCCAAATCCACTAGATATTGGTGTTAGAGTTGAAGTACCTTACTACGTTATGGAACCATTAACAAGACTATTCTTCGATCCTAAAATTATAATATATACAAAGACCTATGACGATAAGGTTAGAACATTCTGCACAAATCCTGGAGGTTTTGTAATTAGAGAAAATTATGATGATGGTACTGTTGGAGTTAATGGTGAGACATATACTGATAGGAAGTCTAAAAATACAAACTTTGCACTACTCGTAAGTCTTAGACTTACAGATCCTCTAAGTGATACTATTGAGTATGGTAAAGCTATTGCTAGAATGGTTACAAAACTTGGAGATGGTAGACCAATAATTCAGAGACTTGGAGATCTTAGAGTTGGTAGAAGATCTACATGGGATAGAATTAGGAGAAGTATCGTAGAGCCAACATTAAAAGAAGTTGCACCTGGAGATATAGCTCTTGCACTACCTCATAGAGTAGTTACAGATCTATTAGAAGCATTAGAAAAGCTTGATGAGGTTATTCCTGGAATAGCATCAACACATACACTACTGTATGCACCTGAGATAAAGTATTACAGTATGAAGACTAGAGTTAATAGATTTATGGAAACTACAGTTGAAAATATTTTCGCAGCCGGTGATGGTGCTGGTCTTTCAAGAGGTATAAATATTGCAGCATCTACAGGAATTATAGCCGCTTGGGGAATACTGTACAAACTTGGTATAGAGATCTCAAATACACTCTTCGAAGAGTATGATAGAGTAACTGCAGGTGTAGAGAGGATTTAAAAAGGGGTCTTAACTAATTTGACTTGCAATGCCAAGTTCAAGACCACCAACAGGACCTACAAATGAGAGACTTAGACTCTTAATTAGATTTCTAAGAAAGGCATCTAGAGAAAATAAGGTTAGAATATGGAAGTATGTTGCAGAACTTCTTGAAAGACCTAGAAGAAAGAGAATTGTTGTAAATGTTGGAAAACTTGAGAGATTATGTAATGATGGTGACATGGTTGTAATACCTGGAAAACTTCTCGGTGATGGTGTACTTACTAAGAAAGTTATTGTTGCAGCATATGCATTTTCAAAATCTGCATATGAGAAAGTTATCAAAGCTGGAGGTAAAGCAATATCAATTCCTGAACTTGTTAGAATGAATCCTAAAGGTAGTAATGTGAAAATAATAATTTAAACTTGAAATTCTGTGTATTCTATACTTCAGCTAGTTGCTGGATCAATCCTAGTGATTATTGGAGGACTACTATTTACAAGCTCTCTAGAATTCTTAGCATCTAAATTTAGATTTACAACATCATTAACAGGTGCTGTAATATCTCCAATATTGACATCACTACCTGAACTTACAGTGATAATTGTAGCACTTATACATGGTGGTGTTGAAGGTTCTGAGATAAGTATTGGAACTGTTATTGGAGAACCATTCATGGCTTCAACAATAATATACCCAATGCTTATACTTACAGCATTAATATCATATTTTAAAAAGAGAAGGAGAAGTCCAAGACTTAGACCTGATAGGGAAGTTGTAATTCCATTCATAGTATTTACAATACTATTTCCAATAGTGTTAATACCACACTACATATCTAATATATATATGAAATATCTTGTAGGAATTTCTCTACTAGCCTCATACTTCATCTATGTAATATTGACAACAAGATCTGGAAAGGTTATGAGTGTTGAACATAGTAGTGAGGTAGTTTTTAGTAAAATTATTAAGAATATCTATGCTGCATCTATACTACAGCTTATATTATCAATACTGTTTATATATTTTGGATCTAGAAATCTTGTTGATGGTGTTATATACATATCTAAAATATTTAACATAGATCCACAACTATTATCGATAGTTATAATTCCATCAGTATCAGCACTTCCTGAATCAGTTGTTGGTCTTGTATGGGCTTACAATGGTAAAGATACTCTAGCGTTAGAATCTATTGTAGGTGAGAAAGTTCTATACTCAACATTCTATCCGGGTATTGCTATATTTGTTACTGAGTGGATTTTGAAGTTAAGTTCTATATTCTGCATATTTTATACAACATTAATATCTCTAATAATGATATTCTACATACTTAGACAAGATATAGGTTTTGAAGTTGCTATACTTGGATTGGCAGGTTATATCTTATATATCTTAACTATGTTACACATATTATAATCATGTTTAAATATGCATTTAGATTAACAATATTTTAATGGATAGAGAAGAGTTAAGGAAATTGAAAGCTAGAGCAATAGTGCTAGCTGAAGGTAAGCTTGGAGAATTGACAGGTAAGACATGTAATATACTAGTCATGTATAGTGGATGGAGAAGAGTAATTGTAAGATCGGTAATAGATTCCAGATATTCTGGTAGAGATGCAGGTGATGTTCTCGGTATTGGATTTAGAGGAATTCCTGTTGTTTCAAATATTGAAGAAGCCTTAAATGTTGATGATGTAGATACACTCATAGTTGGGATATCTCCTGTAGGTGGTAGACTACCTGAAAAATATCGTGAATATATTAGAAAAGCTATCGAAAATAGGTTAAATATATGGAGTGGACTTCACATATTTATAAGTGAAGATTCTGAATTTAGGAAGTTAGCTGAAAAGTATGGTGTAGAGATTGTAGATTTTAGAAAACCTCCAAAGAATTTGAGAATTTGGGACAGTTCAATACTCAAAACTAGATGTATTAGAATTCTAGTATCAGGAACAGACTGCTCAGTTGGTAAAAATGTTACAAGTATTGAAATTGTTAGAGAACTTGAAAGGAGAGGTTACAAGGTTGGTCTCGTAGGTACAGGTCAGACAATGCTTATGGTTGGTGCAGATGCAGGAACTGTAGTTGATGCAATACCTGCAGATTTCGTACCTGGTGAAGTTGAGAAACATGTTGTAGATCTAGATAAGGAAGGTTATCAGATAGTTATAGTTGAAGGTCAAGCATCACTTCTACATCCAGCATATTCACAAGTAACGTTAGGAATATACTATGGCACTATGCCTCACATGGTAGTTCTATGTCATGATCCTTGGAGAGTTTATAGAGAAAGTTTTGAACATATAGGTTTAAAAATGCCAGATATTGAAGACGAGATTAAAGCTATAAAAATACACATACCAAGCACAGAAATTGTAGCAATATCAGTAATGGGTAAGGATAGAAAGGTTGAAGATGTTGAAAATATGTGTGAAATTTTAGAAAGTAGATTAGGAATACCTTCAGCTGATCCTAGACATAATGTTAAGAAGATTGTAGATGTTATTGAAGATAAGATTAAGAAAATTGAAAAATTATAAATCTATACTAACTCCAAGACCTGGATTATCGTTTAGAATTATTTTACAACCATCATAAACTACACCACCCTTAACATCTATCTCAACTCTATCAATTAGCAATGGTGAGTCTAGATCTATATAATCAATATCATATCTAGCAGCTATACATGCAGCAGCTGTAATTGAAACTTTTGTCTCTAACATACATCCAATCATCAATTTTAAATTCAATGCTTTCGCAATTTCACATGCCGTACATGCTCTTCTAATACCTCCAAATTTCATAAGTTTAATATTAATACCATCACAGGAATTTTGTATTAATACTTCTACAATATCTCTAATATTCATAACTGATTCATCAAGAATTATAGGTATTTCAGAGATATTTCTCAATATTGATAATTCTCTTAGAGAATTTTTAGGTAATGGTTGTTCTACTAGTTCAACCTTCAATTTCTCTAACATCTTCAAGAACTTGATAGCTGTCTTTAAATCTCTCCATCCTTGATTAGCATCAATTCTATAAAACTTAACCTTATCATTAAATTCTTCTAAAATTTTTATACGTTCTAAATCTCTATCTGGATCTCCAAGTTTTATTTTCAATATTTCAAATCCTCTAGATAGGTAATCACTAATTTCATCTCTCATATCTTCAGGATCTTCTAGACTTACAGTAATGTCAGTTATAAGCTCCTTCTTCTCAGCACCTAAAAATTTCCATAATGGTATTCCGAACTCTCTACAAGTTAAATCTATCATAGCTATATCAATACCTGTTAATACATCTTGAGGATATCTTACATATTTTTCAAATATCTTATCAATCTTATAGTAATCAGTTCCTAATACCTTCTCATCTATAATAACCTTCTTTAATAATTCTAAACTTTCCAATACTAGGCTTGTTGTAGATCCTACAATAAATCTTGAAGGTGCTATCTCTCCATATCCTACATTACCTCTCTTATCTATCAATGCTAGATATATGACACAACTTTCAACCTCCTCACCTAGAGCTGTTCTAAAAGTCCTTCTCAACCATACTCTACATGGTCTAAATCTTACCTCATATATAGGATAGGACATAAATTAGACATATATGAAAAGGTAAATAATGATGAAGGTGCGGTCGATGGACCTGCCACAGATTAGTGAAGAAGCTAGACTACGCTGAGCTACATTTTCAAACTACTATTACTTCACAAGAATTTTCAATAACATTTTTAGGAGCGTTTAAGTATTTGAGTAGTAGTCTAAGTTGTCTTCTACTAAATATCAACATACTATTTAATCCAACATATGTTCTACACACAGTACTTAAAGGACAAGTTTTCAACTCCTTAATAGGGCAGTAATGTTTTGAAGATTTTTCATCATCATTAAATATGCAGTAATTCTTACCAATTGCAGATAGATAAAATGAAAGTACTAGAGGTTCAATATTAACTCTCTTAGATATTTCAAATATAGCATCTAGAGATTTTCTCTTTAAAACTTCCCAAACAGTCTTATACACCTCATCAGGAGCAAGCTTAGCACATATCGGTATTATTCTCATGAAATACCTACCTGAACCAACATATCTATCAAGTATATTTCTATCGAAATTCAATACTCCTAATCTCAGTAAAACTTTAACATTATGAATATCTACATGAGGAGGAACTTTATCAATGTTAGAAAGTTCATACTCTGTATCTTTTAGTAAATTATGAATAACATATATCATCATGTGTACTATCCTATCTTTAATACCTAAATCTCTAGCTTTATAAAATACTTTATCACAACTTCTAGATGTTAATAATTGTTCTGTTATAACTTTAGCATTATTTCTAAAATCTACATTCTTTACTTTATTTACAATATTTTTAAGATATTGTATATTAGATTGTGTACATACTTCTAAGAAATCTTTCTCAATATTGTAATTTTCTAATATCTTTAGTATTGTGTCAATACTCTCATCAATATCTGATACGTATGAAAATACTGTAAATATCTTATACAATTCTTCAAATACTTTATATATATTTCCACTTTTTAGAAGTCTTTTAACACTATCTCTAAATTTGTCAATCATTAATTTACAAATTTTCATTTCTGTAGATATGTTAAGTATTTTATAACCTTCCATGTCTATTATCCTCCTAATGTGTTCACTAACTACATCTATATGATCCTTGTTGAGATTAATTAAGTTAAGTAGCATGATTACTAATTCGAGAGTTCACATATATAAATTAGGCATTTATAATCTTACTCATGTGTTGGGCTGTTCCTGGAATTGTTGTTGAGATTGATAGAGAAAATAATATTGCAACTGTAGATTTTGGCGGTGTTAGAAGACAGGTAATTATAGGTGTTGAAGATATTAAACCTGGAGATATAGTTCTTGTTCATGCTGGATTAATAATATCAAAGCTAGATGAAGAAGCTCTTGAAGAATATAAGAAATTTATTGAGGAGATTGAGAAGGCTTTAAACGAAAATCTAGAACAGCCACAGCATCTAGAGTATTAATTTTTACATATCTAACATCTTCAAGATCTACCTCACACACCTTGTTCATATACATGTTGTATATAGTAATTTTCCCATCTTTAATCTCTATTAGAAATATATCTTTAATAACTTCCTCTTTTCCATCTTTAATAATTTTAAACGTTAATAAACACATACTACATACTTTCAATAATCTTCTTAACAAAATTCTTAATTTTTAAATATGCCTTATCTGAGTCTAACTTATCTCCAATTAAACATGATTGAAATATCTTTTCATCATATGGCACTATCTCATCAGGTTTTAGAGAATATTCTTCACATATCTTTAATATCTTTTCCTGTAGATTTTCAGGTACTTTATTTAGTATTAGGTAGTATTTCTTATTAATTTTCTCACATATATCTCTCAAGTGTGATGCTATTAACATAGATTCTCTTGTTGGATCTGCAACTGCTATCACTGAATCTACAAATCCCTCAACTCCACGACCTACATGTTCAACTCCTGCATCTGTATCTATTATAACTATCTCATCTTTATCTATCTTCAACTTGTTGAGTAGTATTTTTGTAAATACATTTAGAGGACATGCACATCCTTCAGAATATTCTCTTATCTTTCCTATAGTTATTATATTTATACCATCTTCACTAGTTGATCTATATTCTCTAGGTATTGAAGATATTTTTAATTCACTGTTAGTTAAGTCTTTTAATATTTTAACAATACTCTCTTCACCATCTTTCAATTTTTGTGATAGTCCTCTCCTACCTCCAAATAACTCTATTAATGGTCTAGGCTTTACAACACCTGCTAGTTGTGGTAATAGTTCATTTGATTCATCCATATCGATAATGTATGGCTTATAGTTCAACTCTCTAAATGCACGTGCTAGAAGTATTGATATTACAGTCTTACCTGTACCACCTTTACCACAGACCATCAATCTCATTGCTGTAGAAAATTTACAATTTGGAAAAAATTAAAGGATTTTTATTGATGAATGTTAGAATTTGTACTTCTTACCTTCTGTTACTATTCCTAATACTTTGTCTGTCTTCTCTATTGATGTCCACTTGTCTGCTAGTTTAAACATTGCTCTAAGTGCGTCAATATTTTCAGGAATTACTATACTCTCTTGATGAATAGCCATCATTAAGTATAGATCATGTCCATCCACTACAGATATAGATCCTTCAAATATGCAGTTTTCCATAATGTCATTCCTATATCTTCCAATATCTCTAGCCCACTCTATTAGATGTGCAATACTGTCAAGTCTTCTACCTGATGGTACTAGCATTATTCTTGGAGTTTCTTCAAGTGCTTTAATTACATCTTCTCTAGTTATTTGATGTTCAAACTCTATATTAACCATGTGTAGATGCATTATAGTTACAGGTACTGCAACAGCCATAGTTACAATATTTATCTCAGGTATCACAGTCTTCACATCTGGACCATGGTGACTTGGAACTGTTACTGGATCTGGAACAACATCATTTATTGGTCCTCTCTTATGTTCTTTAGGATCTGCACCTCTCCTAACTAGGTATACTCTAACTTTCCTAATCTTATATCCGTGAAGTATGAATGATGATAGTAATCTACAAATTCCTGTTGTATTACAACTCACAACTCTGACATATCTAGCACCTATAGCTTTATCGTAGTTTGCAAGTGCGTTAAAGCTTACATCTGCAACATCTGCCTTCTCACCACCTTGGAATATTGCTGGTTTATTCTTCGGTAAGTAGTACTTCTCTTTCATTTCTTTACCAACTTTTGCAGGTGTTGTATCTATTGCAACATCTATCTTTTCAAGTAGTTCATCGATAGTTCCTGATATTGGTATTCCAAGTTTTTCAAAATCTTTAACTTTCTCAGGATATGTATATACTTTATAGCCCTTCCTTATAGCTATCTCAGCTTCATAGTCTGGTGTTGGTTTTAGAATTCCGACAAGTTCAAACTCATCAGGAAACTTTGATATACTGTCAGCTACTCTCTTTCCAATAGTTCCATATCCTATAACTCCAACCTTGATAGGCATATTATCACCTCTGTAAACCTATTTAGCTGTTTTACCTGCCTCGATCATTTTTGAAAATCTTTCACGTGATTTAGCAAGTGCTACAAGTCCTGGTAGTTCTTCACCAGCTAGTGTGTATAGGAATGCTCTACCTCCAGTAGATACGTGTGATAGTTTGTCCAATAGGTTTAGCTTTCTAGCAATCATAACTGTATGACCACCTCCAATTGCTGTAAATTTACATTTTGAAATCATTGTCGTTAACAGTTCTACGGTTCCTTTAGTGTACTCTTCCTTCTCTATATGTCCTACAGGTCCTGTCATTATGACATTTTCATAATTTCCAACAATCTCTTTATAGAGATCTAGTGTTCTAGGTCCTATATCTACAATCTCGTCCTGTATATTCTGTACATCTACTATCTGTGTTGTTCCATCAGGTTTAACAACTACATGGTCTAGAGGTGTCTCAATCTTACCTGAATATTTTTCAAGTAGTTTCTTTGCAGTATCAACCTGTTCCTGTAACTTTTTACTTTCAATGAAGTTCTTCAACCATCCTGTTGCTCCATACTTAGCTGCTGTAAATACAGTACTTACAAGACCACCAACAATGATCTTATCAGCAATATTTCTCTCAAGAATCTTACCTATAACCTTAATTGTGTCTGGTATCTTTGCACCACCTGCAATTATTAATGTTGATCTTGAACCTGACTCTAAAACATGTTTTAAAGCATCAATCTCTCTTTGAAGAACAATACCCATACAGCTAGGCATAGTACATGTAAATCCTACAATACTTGCATGTGGTCTATGTATTGCTGCAAATGCATCAAGAATAAACTCGTCAAATAGACTTGACAACTTTCTAACTAGAAATGAATTACTATGCTCTTCTGGAGTTCTCTCTAATGTTTCTTCACTCAAAAATCTGACATTTTCAAGCATTAGAACCTCACCCCTATTCAATTTTCTAATCTCTTCTCTAGCTGCAGGACCTATAATATCATCTATAAACTTGACTTCCTGATTTAGATATCGTGAAAGAACTTTTGAATGAAGTTCAAGAGATGAAAATTCCTTATCTCCAGGTCTACCTTGATGAGCTATAACTACAACAGCACAATTAAGATCTAGAAGTTTCCTAATTGTTTGTGAGTGTGCAAAAATTCTAAAGTCGTCGAGAATCTGATTTTTCGATTTATCTAATGGAACATTTATATCAACTCTAACAAGCACCTTCTTACCACTATGATTTAACTCTTCAAATCTTGGAACTTTAGATATTAGTTCTAGAAACTTTGCAACTTCCACATGATATCTAGAGATATTGAGAAAATTTAAAAGTATTATTACACTCCAGTAATCACACTATCTCAATAGTCTTCAAAATATACTACATAGTTGAGGACTATAGATATATAGATTACATAGTTACGCAGAGGTACTATGTAGTACTAGATAGCTACCAAGTAGTCTGATATAGCTACATCTTGAAGAAACTTCACTAATAAGATCATCATCTATAGAACCATCATACTCAAGATAGAAGTAGTAGCTCCATGGAACTTTCCTTAAAGGTCTTGAATATATCATTGTTAAATTTATACCTCTCTTAGCAAATGGCTCTAAGACACTATATAGAGCACCTGGAACATGCTTAACTGTGAATATAATACTTGTCCTATCTCCACTTCTAAACATTTTTCTTGAAATTAGTATAAACTTAGTATAGCTTTCAAAATCTTCAACATGTTCCATAAGTATTTTCAATCCTCTAATCTTAGCACCAAGCTTTGAAGCTAGACATGCACATCTAGAATTTTTAGCTACATTATCTAGAGATTTCGAGGTTGATTCTACAAATATTATATTTTTAACATTTTTCAATCTTCTAGATATGAAAAATCTACATTGAGCATATGCATAAGGTTGAACGTAGAGTATTTCAATATCGTCAAGTCTAGATACATCATTACTTACAACAAGGCACATATTTATCCTCTTTTCAACACATAAATTTACAAATACATTTGTAGTACTTTCTAAAGCATCTAAAGTTTCATGAACAATTCCTTCAAGACTATTCTCAAACGGTACTATACTTAGATCAACATCACCTCTACTAACAGCTTTAATAACATCTGTTATAGTTTCATAACTTACAAATTCAACATTTTTACCAAATAATGATAGTGCTACTTCATGTGTAAATGTTCCTTCAGGACCTAGATATGCTACTTTAACATCTTTACAACAAATTTTTAATATATCATATATAATTCTTCTACAAACATCATCTCTATGTTTAAATATTTCAGATATTATCTGTACTATATCTACAATTGTTAAACTTCTAGATAGATCTTCAAAAATCTTCTCTAACTTAGCTACCTCACTACTTATATTGTCAACTCTCTCCTTTATCTCTTTCAAAATTGGCTGTACATATTCACCATTCGTACAGTATTGTTAGATATTTTATGTATTACTCTATACTGCACTTCTTAACTATGTAGTGTAGTACTATACAATTTCCACATTCACATACTTTAAAATCTTTTAAAATTAATTTAGGACTTTGTTCTGTTGTTTCAAATCCTTCTCCATTAAATATTGATACTCCGTTTCCGAATATGTATGGTGTTATTGTAATGTAAATCTCATCTACAAGATTATTCTTTATTAGATTCCAATTTAACTTTCCACCACCTTCAACAAGAAGTTTCTTAATACCATAATTTCTGTATAGTATTTCTAAGGCTTTTCTCAAATCTACGTATTCTTCTCCAACTATCTCAACAATGACTCCCATATCTCTCAATTTTTCAATCTTCTCATGATCTGCCTTCTCTGTTGTCAACACTATTGTTGGTATCTCTCTTGCTGTTTTGAATAATCTTAAGTCAAGCCTACATCTAAGTTTTCCATCTACAACAACTCTACATGGTTGTCTATCTGTTTTAACCAATCTCACAGTTAGCATTGGATCATCAATATTTGCAGTGTTTGCACCTATCATAACACCATCACACTCTGCTCTATGTCTATGAAGTCTAACCAGGTCATATTGACAGGATAGTCTTGAATATCCTACCTTACTAGCTATCCTACCATCAATAGTACATGCTGATACTATCCTAACCCATGGTCTCTCCATACCTGAACTGTGCTAATAATTTCAATGTAGCAACTTTATATGGTGTATATGTTGGTATTGCTATTAGAGAATTTGTAAAATAATTTCCGTAAACCACCAATCCTCTATTCAAACATAGTATTAATAGTATTGATAATAGATCTTCTTCACCATCAACAACAAGTAGAACATTTCTACCTTTTTCAGCTAATTTTACAGCCGTTTCAATAGTATCAATATTCTTATCAGTTATTGTTGCTGGTCTATTATGTAGTCTTATGATGTCTTTAAAAAGTATAGATACTGCTGAGAGTGTGTCTATCTTTCTATCTCTCAAAGTTTTATTATCTATTATAGCTATATTAGGAACTCTCCAATATCTAATTATATTCAAAGTAACAATATCTCCAACACTAGCTAGATAATTAAGTTCAAAATCAAGATAAACTCTCCTTAACTTATGAATACTTCTTGGAGGTTCATCTCTAATCAATATTCCAATAGGCTCTCTCATAAGTCTAGCAGCACTAGATATCAATCTATAATCCATATCAGGAATCTTGACAAGACTATCTAATGTAGATTACTACTATGAGTTTAGGAATGATATATATCGATCATGGAGCATTTAGAAAATCATACTTAGAGTTTGATAGGTATATTGAAGATTTAGATTCTAAACCTTGGATACTATTTTCAACAATACCAATAACATTTAGAAAAGTTGAAGATTTTGATAAGATATTTAAAATAATAGATAAATGGTTGAGAATTACAGCATCTGTAAACTATGTAGAATCTATATATGTAATAATTAACAACTATGTTAAGGGTGTTATTGATAAATCTAGACTAGTTAGACAGATTATCAATACAATATCTGAAAAACTTAAATATATTGAAGATTTATATGCAACGAATATAGTATTAAAATTATGCACAGGATATTGTCTTCCTGATTTAGATATTTTAGTAGTGTATGAAGATCCACTATCTATAGAACAGGGAAGAAGAGTTGGTAGAATAGAATTACCAAACATAATTCTGAGGAAGAGAGTTGAAACTATGTATGAATCTAAAATTACTAAAAAGGTAGAGCATATAGAACTTGAGATTACATTAATTAGAAAGAGAGTTAAAAATGCCTTAAATGTTGTAGATTTTTCAAACTTAGGAATGTATCCATATACAGGTAATTTAACTAGTATAGATGTTGAAGGTAGAGAAGTTGCTGATCATGTATTATGTACGTATTTGAGATATGGTGTAGATATAAGAACTACAATTTCAAACATGGATGTATATATTGTACATTATAGGTATGTCAATATTGAGAAGATTATAAACATTATGAAAAAAATATCGAAATTAGACATTTCTAATAGTGATATAGTAGTTCTACCACAATCTATGACTAATAATGATGTTCAAGATTTTGTAAATGTCCTCAAGAGATTTGGATATAACATATTATCAATATTTGAAATACCTCTCGACATACTTTTTGAACTGTTTCAAAATCGTAACACTGGGAGTTAATCTAATATAAATATCTTTCAAGACTATAGTTAAGTGAGGATGAGGAAGAGTAGTCCGAAAGTTTCGAGATTAACCTTCATATCAACAGGATCTTATACACTCGCAATAACTGTAGATGATGTGCTCTTTGGACTAGATGCTATTAAAATTATTAAGAACATATTAACTAACTCTCGATGTACATTATGTGGAAAATCTATAGATATTCATAATGTTGGTCTTGTAGATCTTAGAGATAGTAAAATCTTTATATTATGTAGAGATTGTCTACTAGATAGTATAAACTATATTAAGAATATGATTGAGGTATTATGTTGTTAATCTCATAAATTTCTCCTCTTATCGAAATATATTGATAATGCTCTAACTTTCATCTTTTCGACAATTCTCTTTAAGTATATGTCATCTGTTATTACAACTATCTCTCTACATATATTTTTTAAATCTTCAATACATGCTATAATTGATGCATCTGCTATACTCAATTTACTATACTTCATTCTATACTTATCTATTTTCTTAATATCTACTTCTACAATTTCTGGAGTTAGTAATGATATTATTGCTTGTGCTCTAGGATCTTTTAATTCTTCTAAAACTTTATCTGTTATGTATATTTTATCTCCGAGGTTTTTTAGAATTTCTAAATTTCTTATATGAAATATTGCTGATGAGTCTAGTATTATACACTTCATTAAAATGTTATTGTTTCTTCTTTAGAACCTTCTTTAGATATTATCAATATGTCACATCCATCTCCAGATACTGGATCCCTAGATATTGCCTGTTTTATGGCTTTTATAGCTAGTTCTCTAGCATCTTTTACAGACATATCTTTCCTATATTCACTTTCTAAGATTCCAATTGCTATTTTTGCACCTGTTCCAAGTGCTGTATAGTCATCCTCTATTAATGATCCTGCTGGATCTAGAACATACAGGTGTGACCCTTCTTCATCAATTCCACCAACAGCAACTTCACATATATATGGTAGTAGTCTTCTTTCGAATAGTAGTATTGATAGTAGTTTTGCTACAGATCTTACAGATGGTATTTTCTTTGTTCTCAAGTAGTACAGATTCATGTCTGCTCTAACAATTTTTGCTACTGTCTGCATATCTGCTAATATTCCCGCAGCTGCTATACCGATGTTATCATTTATCTTAAACACCTTCTTACCTGACTTACTTAGTAGGTAGAATCCATATGCAACTCTTCTCTCAGATGCAAGTACAACACCATCCTGTGCTCTAATACCTACAGCAGTTCCTGATAGAAGTTCGTAAAATTCCATGCTTTGGCTATGATTATATCTGTAAAATAACCTTTACTCCATACTGTAGATTATGTTTGTATAAACTAATAGAACTTTTAAACATGTTGTCAAGATTGCTAATCTGTAGAAAGATGTCTGAGTTCTTGAAAGTTTTGAGAGAGATTGAAGCAAAGTGGCAGAGAGAGTGGTATGAGAATAAGATATTTGAGGCTAAGGTTGAGGAAGAGAAAGCTAAGTTCTTCATAACAGTACCATATCCATATGTCCAAGGACCACCTCACATAGGTCATGGTAGAACATTCACAGTTGCTGATATAATTGCACGATTTAAGAGAATGCTTGGATATAATGTTCTATATCCAATAGCATGGCATATAACAGGTACACCAATACAAGCTGTTGCAGATATGATAGCTAGAGGTGACTTAGAGACAATTCAGAGATATAGAGAATATGTTAGTCTATATGTAGATAATCCTGAGGAGGTTGAAAAGATTGTTCAAGAATTTAAAGATAGTTGGAAAATAGCATCATTCTTCGCAAAAGCATATGAGAGAGATTTTAAGAGTATTGGTCTTTCAATAGATTTCTCAAGACAATTTACAACAGGAGATCCTGACTATAATGCATTTATAATTTGGCAATACTTGAAATTGAAAGAGAAGAACTACATAACTAGAGGAAAACATGTAGTACTCTACGCACCAGCTGAAGGACATGCAGTTGGTGAACATGATATTAAGGGTGGCGATGAGATAGAGGTAAGAATTAACGAATTTACATTAATAAAATTCAAGTATGGTGATAAGTATCTAGTAGCTGCAACATTAAGACCAGAAACAATTTTCGGAGTCACAAATGTGTGGATAAAACCAGACGCAGACTACGTTGAAGCATTAATAAACAACTCTGAAATTTGGATAATATCTAAGCAATGTGCATGGAAATTACAATATCAAGATAGAGATGTAAAAATTATTAGAGAATTTAAAGGTGAAGAGCTTATTGGAAAATTTGTACATGCACCACTAGTAGATAGAGATGTACCAATACTACCTGCATATTTCGTAGATCCTGACGTAGGTACAGGAGTTGTGTATAGCGTTCCTGCTCATGCACCATACGACTATGCAGCACTTGTAGAATTGAAGGAGAGTGTAAATATTTTGAAGAAATACAACATTGAGAATATTGTTAAGAATATTGAACCTATAAGTATAATAAAATCACAACTTGGTGAATATCCAGCTGTTGATATCGTTAAGAAGCTTAATATAAAATCTCAACTAGATCAAAAGTTAAATGATGCTACTAAGATTGTATATCAAACAGAGTTTTATAATGGAATTATGAAAGATAATACTCCACTGAAGAACCTGCCTGTATCTGAAGCTAGAGAGAAAGTTAAAGAAATGTTGAAGAGTATTAATATGATGGATGTGATGTATGAAATTGAGCCTAGAAATGTTGTTACAAGAGCAGGTAATAGAGTTATAGCTGCAGTTATTAAAGATCAGTGGTTTATAGATTATAGACCTAGAGAATGGAAAGAGAGAGCATTAAAGCTCGTTAGAGAATACATGAAGATAATTCCTGAAAAATATAGACAACAATTTATATCAACAATAGAATGGCTAGAACTTAGACCATGTGCAAGACGTAGAGGTTTAGGCACTAGACTTCCATGGGATCCTGAATGGATTATAGAATCTCTAAGTGATTCAACAATATACATGGCATTTTACACAATTGTTAAGAAGTTGAGAGAGAGTGGCATATCTGATAAATTGAAAGATTTGACTAGAAAAGTCTACGAAGGATCTAGAGAAGCTTTAGAAATGATTGAAAAATTATTTGACTACATATTCCTAGGTAGAGGAGATCCATATGAAATATCTAAACTATTTAATGTAGATCCAAAAATTGTTGAAGATATTAGAAGAGAATTCCTATATTGGTATCCTGTAGATCTTAGACATAGTGGTATTGATCTGATACCTAGTCATCTAACATTCTTCATAATGCACCATGTAGCAATATTTCCAGAAGAACTATGGCCTAGAGCAATATCTCTAAATGAGAATGTTATTAGAGAAGGTAGAAAGATGTCAAAAACTTTAGGAAATGTATTAGAAATTGCAAAACTTTCAAAATACTATAGTGCAGATCTATTTAGACTATATGTCGCATATAGTGCAGATCTTGAAAGTATTCTAGATTGGAGAGAGAGTGAAGTAGTTAAGATGGTTGATCAACTTGAAAGATTTTGGAGAATATGTAACATGATGTTAGAGCTTGGTCCTCCTGCTGAAGAATACACATTTGATAAATTACATACACTTAGTAAGAAGTTGATAAGTATTATAAACATGTTAACAATAAAAGCAAAAGAGTACTTAGAGAAGTTTAGAATTAGAGAATATGTTGTAGATGTATTTTTCAACATGTTAAACGAGATTGAAGATTATTTAAATAGCTATAAGGTATGTGGTATAGATATTGATGAAGTTAGATATGTATCAAACTACATACTTGACAAATGGATAAGAATGTTACAGCCAGTAATTCCACATCTATGTGAAGAAATTTGGCATAGAATGGGAAAGAACACATATGTATCACGTGAATTATGGCCAAGTCCTGGTCCGTTAAGTTGGGAAGTTTTAAATGTATTTGAAATTATTGATAGAACTATAGAAGATATAAAAGCTATAATTAAGAGTAGAGGTTCAACACCAAGAAAAGTATACATATATGTTGGACCTGAAGAGATAATGTACGGTATTGTTAATAAGATTATAGAGATGTTAGAATCAGGAAATGATATTAAGACAATATTAAGATACTTCTCACAGAGAGATGAGTATAGAAATATTATGAATAAGATAAGTGATATTGCTAAGAAGATTATTAATGGTATTATTCCAAGAATTAGAATTTACAGAGATGCAGAATTGAAAATATTTAAAGATTGTGAAAAATACATATCATACAAGTTGGGTGGTGTTGAAGTTGAAGTACAGGATGCATTAAATCCAAGGTATGATCCTATGAATAAGGCTAAGACTGCATATCCAGGAAGACCTGCAATATATGTTGAATGGTAGTTTACAACTACCTTCTACTATACCTATACACTACTGTATACTTCTCTGATAGTAGATCATCAATCTCTTCACTATCTATCGAGAAGTATTCAGCATATTTCAATAATACAGGTCTCAATTCTCTAATTTCATCCTGATTTAACTCTCTATATTCGTGAACTATCTTTATTATATGCTTACTCTCATACAAAGTTTTTGCTAATTTTAACGCTAGCTCATTACCATATTTAATTAACCTCTCCTCTAAAGTTTCAATATCTCCATACTCTATATCTTGTACAAGTTCTGTAGGTATTAATTTCTCTTCTATTAATCCTTCTATGAAGTTTATAAATTCTAATTTTGGTGGTCTAAGACCAATCTTGTGTGGTGATATTCTTCCTCTAATATATATTCTTCCTCCAACCATTCCTGTACCTACATGTTTATCTGCTAGTTCAATTTCTACTCTATTTCTAAATGCTTCAATTCCGAGAACCATAGCTACACCACCTGCCATGTATTCTCCAAGATATTTGTCTACTCTTCCACCAACTATCAAGTATGGTCTCTTATCTACATACTCTCTCATTAATATTCCAACTCTAGTTCCAGCATTTCCTCGTATGAATATGTACCCTCCCTGTAATGCTTGACCTACAACATCTCTAGCATCTCCATACACTACTATTGATCCTCCATGCATTGTATCTCCAACATCATCTTCAACATTTCCATAAACTATTATTTCAGTATCCATGTTTAAATTTCCAAGACAATTTCCTGGAATTCCATAGATTTCTAATTTAACACCTCTAATGCCGTGTCTAGATATGTTAATACCGATATATCTTTGACCATATACGTTGTACACTCTAATTCTCTTATATCCTTTTAATGCTTTTTCTAATATTCTTCTATTTAATTCTCTATAGGATAATCCCCATGCATCTATTACATCATCTTCAGGTGGTGGTTTTATGTACATAAATTTTGATATTCTACTATTAGTTGAGTCATAGAAGAATTCTATATCAATGCTTGGTCTACCATATTTCAATATTCCTCTATTCATTGAAACTATGAAATATCCTCCTGGCTGTAATGTCCATACTCTAGCATTTGGACTTATCCTACGTATTTGACATTCCTCACTTGCAACATAGTAGTAGTTTTCATCTTCACCTATAACTATTGGTCTTAGTTTTTGTCTATCTACTGCAGCTATTAGGTATAGATCATCATTATAGTATAGACCTATAGCTATCGCAAATGGGCCATCTAGTCTAACTCCAAGATATTTAAGTGCTAGTTCACTTTCTTCAGAACCAACTAACAATTTTGCAAGTGTTTCAGGATCTAGACCATCTTCTCTCACCAATTTATACGTTATGAATGCTATACATTCACTGTCAGTACCTACAAAGCTTTCAAAATCTAGGCTATACCTTAGAAAATTCATGTTTGAACCAAATGAACTTATATCACCATTATGTACAACGGCTATGTCAGATAGTGAGAATGGATGTGACCAATATGGGTAATATCCAGGAGAGTTTGTTGGTTGTCTTGTATGTGCTATCCATAGATCACCTTCCCATTCATATATATTGTATAAATCTGCTATCGGTCTTGGATATCCAACTCCCTTAAAGACTTCAATATGCCAACCCCATGAATATACTCTTCCTGATTTACCATCTTTCCATAATTTGTCATTAATTTTTAACAATCTCCTACTTATATTTACAGTATCTCTCTTATCTACATCTAGTATGATTTCTATATCAAGTACTTTCTCTGTCTCAGCCTTCTTATTTATACATTCTATATTTGATATTTTTGATAATTCTTCAATTATCAAGTTTAATCTATCGTCTTCTCTACCATCTTTAATTAAGAATATCTGTGCTGAAAATTTTCTAGATTCCATATTCATAACTGCATATCCTGCACCATATCTAGAACCTCTAAATCGTACTAGATCTATAGCATCTACTACAGTACTACCTTTAATCTTGTCAGCATGTGGTTTTCTCAATATGGCTAATATGCCGCAAGATGCTATACTCTGCTTCACTAGTCTTGACCTAACGTTCAGAAGTATTTATTCATTATATCCTCATACCTTAAGCTCATAACATAGTTTTTCGTCAACAATTCTACGCACAATCATCTTCTTCTTCGTCAATTCATCAATAGCTTTCATAATTAGTGATATCTTTATACCTCTAGCTTTAGCCCATGCAATTAGCTCATCTTTACTTATAAGACCGCCCCTCTTCTTTAATAGCTCTACAATTCTATTACTAATCTCTTCAACATTCTCAACCTTACTTTCAATCTTCTTCTCTTCAACTGTAGTAGCTTTTTGACTAGTCTTCTCCTTCTCTTCTTCCTCTACTAAGAATGCTGTTATTCCAAGTGTCTGTTTTTCCTCACTCTTCTTTTTCTTCTTTACAGGCAATACATCACCTAGATATAGTTCTCGGAGTATCCTATATAAGTGTGTGGTTGTAATTCAAAAGCTATAGCTCCATGAGCTCTAGTGTAGTATGGATAGTTGGATCTGCCTGGCCCTATGTCAACTATGTTCCACATCTTGGAAATATGATAGGCTCAATATTGAGTGCTGATGTATTTGTGAGATATTTAAGACTTAAAGGTGAGAATGTGATCTTCGTTAGTGGTAGTGATGTTCATGGAACACCTATAGAAGTTGAAGCTAGGAAGTTAGGTATTGATCCTCATGAGTATGCTGAAATTATGCATAAGATTGTTACAGATCTTCTAAAGAAGTGGAATATTAGTTATGATAATTATACAAGTACAGAGTCTAAAGTTCATATAAACTTTGTACAGAAATTCTTCATGAAGCTATATGAGAGAGGTCTAATATTTGAGAAAGAAGATACATTACCATACTGTCCTAGAGATAGAATATTCCTACCTGACAGATTTATAGTAGGAACATGTCCATACTGTGGTTATGAATCTGCTAGAGGTGATCAATGTGAGAAATGTGGTTCACTACTAGAACCTACACAGCTAGTAAATCCAAGATGTGCTATATGTGGTTCAACTCCTGAATGGCGTAAAACTAGACATTGGTATCTTGATTTGAAGAAACTTGAAGAAGATGTTAAGAAGTATGTAGAATCTAACGACAAACTTCCTGAAAACGTAAAAACTATGAGTATATCTATACTAAAATCTGGATTAAAGCCTAGATCTGTGACTAGAGATAATAAGTGGGGTATACCAGCACCATTTCCAGGTGCTGAAGGTAAGACTATATACGTCTGGTTTGAAGCTGTCCTAGGCTACATATCTGCAACTATGGAATACTTTGAACGTAAGTTTGGAAATCCAGATAGAGGATTAGAATTGTGGAAAAATCCAAACACTAGAGTAGTATTCTTCATAGGTAAGGACAACATTCCATTCCACTCAATAATACTTCCAGCACTACTAATAGGTTCAGGTGACGGTTATGTACTTCCATACACAATATCAGCAACAGAATATCTGATGTATGAAGGTAAGAAGTTTTCTAAAAGTCAGAAAGTTGGTATTTGGATTGATGAAGCATTGAGAATTTTCGATAATGTTGACTATTGGAGATTTATATTAATATACATAAGACCTGAAACAAAAGATTCAAACTTTAGTTGGGATGTTGCGATAGATATTGTGAATTCAATAATCAATGATACTATCGGAAATTTCATTCATAGAGTATTGACATTAGTGAAGAGAAGACTTGGAGGTAAGACACCAAGTATAACTAAGCTTGAAGAATGTGACAAGAAGATTATTAATGAAGCATTAAAGGTTGTTGAAGATGTTGATAAACTTTATAGTAATATAAAGCTTAGAGATGCATTACATAGAGCTGTAGATATTGCAAGAATAGGTAATAAGTATTTTAATGAGAGAAGACCATGGGACTTATTGAAGAGTGATTATGAGCTTGGTTCATCAGTTCTAGGTGTTGGTCTTCATCTAGTTAAGATGTTGGCAATATGTCTATATCCTGTAATGCCTAGTAGTATGGAGAAGCTTTGGAATTTAATTGGATATAGATGTTCAATACTTGAGAGAGGTTGGAATGATGTTGTAAATCCTGTAGATCCTGGACTTGAGATTGGTGAAGTATCTCCACTATTTAGAAAGATTAGTAGAGACGAGATTAGTATGAGATTGAAAGAGTTAGAGCAGGATAGAGCAGTTAGATGGAGTAGAAAGTATCCATGGGAGCAGGTAGCTATCTAACTTTCAAGTTCTATCATCTCATTTCTAATTTTCAACTCTATATAGCTGTGTACTAGTCCTCTTTGTAGTACTTTTCTAGCTATTGTTGTCATAATCTCTACAAATGCTTCTGCTGGTGTTATAGATCTCAACTTTATTCCTAACTTTCTAGCTATACTCTTAGCTATTTCTGTACATCTCTGCAACTCTCTACATCTTATGCAGTTTACAGGTGGTTGTCTTCCTGTAACTATTATGAGTCCAGTCTTCCTATCAACAAATGCTCCCTTATTATTTACAATGCTTATCATTACATTATCATCTTCTGCAAGTATTCTATATACTAGGAAGATTTTTGATGCAAGTACATACTCACCATCACCTTTTCTCTCAATCCATCCAGCTCTCATTAAGGTGTTTAGATGTCTGTAAAGTGTTGATTTTGGAATATGTAGTTTTTCTGAAAGTACTGATGCTCTAGTAATTCCAAATACTATAAGTTTGAGTATTGGTAATCTCTCTCTAGCTAATGCAATATCAAACATGTCTTCTCTAAGAAGTCTGATACTGCCGTTAGATGCTACAGGTGGTAATGTTGGAAAACTTATAATTTCAGCTTCCATCTACAGATCCACTAAGGTTGTCGAAGTTAAATATTGTACCGTATTGAAATCTTCACTACTTACGTATTAGTGCTATAACTATTCCAACAACGATTCCTGCAAGTACTGGCCCTATCATAACTATGCTTAGCCCCGCCATAATCATGTTTATTATTGTCCAAACTTTACCCATATTACCTATGATTAGACCGATAAGCTTATTCATAGATATTCCAAGTGACCAAACTCCAAGTAGTGTACCTAGGAATAGTAGTACTATTAGTGTTATTATATACTTAGCAGCTTTTGTGGCTGCGTATCCAATACCTACACCAAGTAGAAATTCTATGAACATTACTAGATACGTGTTGTGATTAGACATCACACTACTAACTATTTGCTGAACTGTAACATCCATAACTTTATAAAACAGTTCAACTAGACATATTTTAAGGTTGTGTCTCGTAAATATAGGTTCAGATGTGTTGATAAGTGTGCTGTATGCGGTAGAGAGTACTTTCCACTATCTAAAATACTTCCTGTATGTCCTGAATGTATTCGTGAGAGATTTGACAAATGTAAAGAGTATATATACAATGCACATAGGTTAAGTAGAACAAGATTTTCATTACCATATCCACAGCCTAGAGATGGAAAATTTGTATGTAATCTATGTGCTAGATCTTGTAGACTTAATGAGAATAGTGTTGGATATTGTGGATTGACAATCACAGATAATTCTAAAGTTAGGAGAATTACAGGTTCATCATTATGGGGCATACTTGACTGGTACTATGATCCATTACCAACAAACTGTGTTGCTGAATGGTTCTGTCCAGCAAGTACAGGTATTGGATATCCAAAATATTCTGTATCTGAGAGAGGTCCTGAATATGGGTATTATAATCTTGCAGTATTCTATGGATCATGTAATCTAGATTGTCTATACTGTCAAAATTGGCATTATAGAGAGTATCATCTACAATCATCTATAAAGTCTGTACATGTTGATGAACTTGTAAAAGCTGCATCGAGTAGTAAAGTTACATGCGTATGCTATTTTGGTGGTGATCCAAGTACACAGATAACACATGCTATAATAGCCTCTAGAAAGATGTTAGATATTGCACAGAAGAGAGGTAGAATACTTAGAATATGTTGGGAAACTAATGGTCAGATAAGTCCAATATTTCTAAGAGAAGTTATTGAATTAAGCTTGAAGAGTGGTGGTATAGTTAAGGTAGATATTAAGGCAGGTACTGAAAACATGTATAGAGCATTGACGGATGGAGATTTCAAAAATGTACTCTACACAATTAGAGAAGTTGCTAAGAGAGTAAAGGAGAGGAGTGAAGTACCATTGCTAACCATAAGTCTTCTAGTCGTTCCTGGATATATAGATGAGGTTGAGATTGAAAATGTGTGTAGAATGATTAATGAGTTAAATGTGGAGATTCCACTATCACTACTAGCATTTCACCCTGACTATCTAATGAGTGATCTACCACCAACAAGTAGAAGACATATGGATATTGCTTTGAAAATTGCTAAAGAGTATGGTATAGAGATGGTAAATGTTGGAAATAGATGGCTTCTAGGTGACTACTACTAATGAATTCATTCAACGTTAATTCTTAAAATACTTATTCAAGACATGTAGTTGTGCCTCTTGAACGCATTGCTGAGTATAGAATAGCACTACCAGCAAGACATGCATTTGACGTAATTGCAAAACTTGGAGAACTTGGATATGTAATGCTACCTCCAAGACCTGCAGAACTACCAGCACCACACATACCACCTGAAATTGCTGAAGCAGCTAGAAAGTGTGATGAAGTTGCTAGAGAGCTAAGTAAGGTATTGTCAACATACAATGTTCCACCACCTGAAACTCCAATAGAGGTCACATTTACAAGCTTCTTAGACATGGCTAATAGAGCTGCTGAGGAAGGTTCTGAAATATTGACTAGAGTTAATCAATATATTTCAGCAATTAATGAAGTTTCTCAAGAATTAACAACATTGAAGAGGTATTTAGAAGTTATTGAGAGGATAGGTCCTGCAGGTCTACCAGAATTTAGACATTTCAAAGTTGATCTAGTACTCCTAGAACCGGGAGAAGTTGCTGACTTTAGAAAATCTCTAGAACTTCATAACGTTCAGGTAATAGTTTATGAAGGTGAGAAACCTCTAGCAGTTGTCATATATCCACTATGGTTAAAAGAGACTGTTGAAGGAGTTTATAGAGTATTTAACAAATCGCCAATTGAGCTACCACGTGAAAGAGCAACACCTGAAGCTATTAGAGAGAGAGTTTCACAGCTCGAGCGTAGACTTAGTGAGCTTAATGAAGAGCTTTCTAAATATTTAAACAGTATTAGAGATAGATTGTATAGAGTTACAGAAGCTGCAAGTGCTGTTATGAGCATAATTAGACAGTATACAGATACTGTAATTCCTGAAGGTGAAGAAGTTAGAACAAGATTGTCAGAGTTGAAGAGAGGTATTGAAGAGGCTAAGAAGAGGTTGGAAGAGGTTGAAGTACTGTTAATAGCATTGAACTCAATGCTTCAAAGAAAGATTGAAAAGCTTGAAGTAGCTACACTACGTGTAAAGATATTTGCTGTTAGGGGAGTTGTTAAGAGTGAGATATTGAGTAAGTATCCAAACGTTGTTGAACATGTTGGTGAAGGTGTAAATATTGTGATGTTATTTGAAGCACCACCAGAACTATCTGCTAGAGACATAGTATCTGAAGGTATTGCTGTTGAAATTCCAAGAGAATATCTACACGATATTAAGAGTGCGTTAACACTTGTAGCTAGAGAGAGGGAGGAGTTGAAGGGTAGGATTAGAGATCTTGAGAGAGAGCTTGACACATTCATTAAAGAGTTCAATAAGGTGTCGGTTTACGGTATTGAGAATATTGATAAGACAGGACCTGACACAGTTACAATAATTGCACAGTTAAGAATGAAAGATGTTAGAGATTTTGAGAGAGCACTTGCAGACATATTAACAAAACTTGCAGTACATGCTGAAGTTAGAAGATATAGCAAGTATGCATACGTTCCTGAAGTACCTAAAGAGAGAGCTCCAACACTTGAAGAATATTCAAGACCTATAGATGTCTTGAAGAGGATAGTGTATTGGTATGGTGTTCCTAGATATGGTGAGGTATCTCCAGTACCTATAGCTTGGTGGTTCTTTCCACTATTCTACGGTTGGATGTTTCCAGATGTTGGACATGGATTACTAATATTCATACTTGGACTACTATTAGCAAAGTGGAGATATACAGGTCCAAATAAGGTTTTAAGAGCTATATTTGATGGTAAACGTTTTGTTGATTGGGGTATAATATTCATGCAGTGTGGTATTTGGAGTATAATTTTCGGATTTATTGAGAGTGGAGACTTCTTTGGAGTACCACTACGCATGTTTGGAATACCACCACTATACGAACTTATGGAGCCAACACCACTAGAGCATCCACATGCAACACTCTCAGCATTGTTAGAGGCGATTAAGAGTGAGGGTGGTTTCATACCTGTAATGCATGCAATATTTGCAACTCTAGGCTGGTCAATACTTATTGGAATATTCATACTAGCAGCATCAGCGTATATAAAAGTTGCAAACTATCTAAGACTTGGATATAGATATGATGCTAAGTATTATGCAATATTTGGAACAATAGTACTAATATTTGCATTCTGTCTATCAACACTTGGACTAGTACCACTAAGACCACTAGGTATCGAGATTGCTAAAGAAATTCAAGCAAACCCATCAATAGCAACACCACTAGACTATGCATATCTAGGATTTGTACAGCTAGTTACAGGACCACTATACTATGATGGTGGTTGGCAGATGTATGCACCAATGTCATATAGGGTAGGATGGGCTATAGCCACATTTGTAATGCTTGGTATTGTGTTGGCAGTTGCTCTACATGATAAGAAGAAGCATGTACATCTACATGAGTCATTGATGACGTATGGTGTAGAAGCTGCAGAATCATACTTCGCTTGGGGATTTGCTAACGTGATATCATTCATGAGGCTTGGAATTGTAGCAATAGTACATGCAGTCTTAACAGCACTAGTAGTATGGGGTACATATGCAATAGCTGTATACGCAATGCATAGCTATGTTGCAGGTCTAGCATATCTAGTATCACTACTACCAGGAGGAATAATTGGATTCCTAATATTTAGAGTATTTGGAAAGAAGTTTGCAAGTGGATTCTTAGCATTCTGCCTACTTGGCGTAGTTACAGGAGTTGCAGGATCAATAATTCACAGTGCTGCACTACTCATGGTAGCAGTATGGGTATGTGCAATACTTGGAAATATATGTGTAGTAATATTTGAAGGTTTAGTAGCATTTATTCAAAGCCTCAGATTGCACTTCTATGAGATGTTTACAAAGTTCTTCATAAATGGTGGAATACTATTCCAACCATTTAGAATAGGATCACCAGTAGTTAGGATACGCATAGTGTAATAGCTCTAAATCTACAATTTAAAATACATGAACAACAGAGAGAACATATCTTCAAGTTAATATCAATAATCTTTTTCTCTAAATCTTTAAAATATATTGCACCTTTTTGACAAACTTCAATACATATACCACATCCTTCACATCTTTCATAATTAACACATGGTTTTACACTATGTATAACATACATAGCTATGTATAATATATTTGAGGTTATAATTTAAGACTACACATCTACCATATGTAGGACTATGCGTGGATTATTTATTGGTAGATTTCAACCATTTCATCTTGGCCATTTAGAAGCTCTTAAGTGGATTTTAAATAATGTTGATGAAGTTATTATTGCTATAGGTTCAGCAAATGTATCATTAACATTTAAAAATCCATTCACAGTTGGTGAGAGGATTGAGATGATTATGAGAGTTGTGAAGAGAGAAAATATTATAGATAGAGTCTACATATGCTCTGTTCCTGACACAGTGGGAGATGCACATACAATATGGCCATCATACCTAAGACATTGGTGTCCAAAGTTTGATATAGTATTCACAAATGATCCTCTATCACAACTCTGCTTAGAATATGCAAATTTGAAATATAGTGAAATACCATTCTTCAATAGAGAAAAATATTCGGGAACGTACATAAGAACATTAATGGCACATAGAGATGATAGATGGAGAGAACTTGTACCTAGAGATGTTGCAGAATTTATAGATGAGATTAATGGAGTTGAGAGAGTTGTTAAACTTGCAAAAATAGAAAAAATAATTTAAATACCTCAACAATCTAGAATTCCCATGTCTTCAAGAAAGCTATACGTTTGCCTTAAATGTGGTAGATCATTCTCAAAAGAAGAGATGGAATATCTATCAGGTGTTAAATGTCCATTCTGTGGATATAGAATAATTATGAAGAATAGATCTCCATCAACAAAGAGAATCAAAGCTAGATAAGTATACAAGATCTATAAAGTCTAGAATAGTCTTTATAACAGTTGTACAATATGCAAATCCAGGATCGAATGTTGGGCAGTATTCTACAAAATCACATATTTTAAGCGTAGTATTTGGACAATACTCAAGTATCAATTTTAGATATTTAATAACACTCTGAGGATCTAGACCTCCATACCCTTCAGGATTTGATACAGCAGGCATGTAAGATATGTCAAATACATCAAAATCTAATGAGAAGTATGTAAACTCTACATTAGATATCGTTGATATGAAATCTCTAATCAGTAATCTAGTCGTTACGGACTTAACATCACTACTATTTATAATTAAGACATTATCACACCTTCTTAAGAATTCTAACTCCTCATTATCGTAAGCTCTTGAACCAATATGAATTACATACACATTCTCTATCTCTTCAATAATCCTCCTTAGATGTGTTGCATGTGAATATTTCTGACCATATGGCCATTCATCTCTTGAATCTAGATGAGCATCAAATATGATCACTAGACCTTTCCTATTCAATGCCTTCACTATTGAGTATGTTAATGTATGTTCACCACCTATCACTAATAGGTTTAGTATATCTCTACTTACTAATTCTCTAATAGTTTTCTCTATCCTCTCTATATTCTTCATAATATTTCCATGTACCAGTTCTATATTTCCAATATCTCTAATATTTTTAATATCTATATTTTTTAATCTTGATGTTGTCACTTCTACATATGGTGATACCATTCTAACTATATTTGGTGCATCTCTTGTACCTCTTCTAAAGCTTGTAGTATCTTCTAGAGGAATTCCTATAATATGTATATGTGATCTATCTCCAATACCTATCTCACATTGTAGAAATGTTGTATATGTTGGATATATGTATGGTATGTCTATACTAGTCATGTAGTCGAGATTTAACACACTATTTATAAGCTCGATTTACATTTACTTAAACTAGATTCGATGTCTAGTAAGGATAAGAGTGAGCTATTAATGGAATATTTAATAACTCGTGGATTTGTATGGCCAAGCTTTGATATTTATAGAAGTATTGTCGAAGTTGGAGGTTTCTATGATTATGGTCCTCTAGGTGTTGAGCTTAAGAAGAATATTATTGAAAAGTGGAGAAAAGTGTTTGTATATCCATATCAAGATATAATGTATGAAATTGAGACGCCGATAATAATGCCTGAAATTGTTTTTAAAGCTAGTGGCCATCTTGAACACTTTACTGACTATGTTGTAGAATGTACAAAATGTGGTAGGAAGTATAGGGCTGATCATCTAGTAGAGGAAGTACTCTCTAGTAGAGGTATTCATATTAAGACTGAAGGTTTAACAGATAAAGATCTTGAAAAACTAATTATTGAACACTCTATAAAATGTCCACACTGTGGTGGTGAGCTTAGTAGTGTATACAAGTTTAATCTTCTATTTAAAACAACGATAGGACCATACAGTACTAATGTTGGATATGTTAGACCAGAAACTGCACAGGGAATGTTTGTATCTTTCTGTAGAGTTTTTGATCTTGCAGGTAGAAGATTACCACTTGGAATTGTGCAGATTGGTAAAGTTGGTAGAAATGAGATTTCTCCAAGACAGGGACTTATAAGATTGAGAGAGTTTTCTCAGATGGAGATAGAGCTATTTTTCGATCCTGAAAATCCAAAATGTCCATATATTGAAGATGTTAGAGATGTAAATGTTAGAGTTGTTACTGAAGATGAAGCTAGAAGAGCATATGAGGAAAATAGAGATCCCAAACCTTCAGAATTTAAAGTCTATGAACTTGTTGAGAGGAAGATTGTACCCAATGAGTGGATGGCATTCTTCATGGCATTATCAGTAGTATATCTTAATGAGCTTGGAATACCTATAGACCACCAGTACTTTCTAGCTAAACTTCCTGAAGAGAGAGCACACTATGCATCATATGCATTTGACCAGATGGTATATTCAGAAAGGTTTGGATGGATTGAAGTTAGTGGTCATGCATATAGAACAGACTACGACTTATCTAGACATGAGAAGTTTAGTGGTAGAGAACTTAGAGCTGAGAGAAAGCTTGAAAAGCCTTTAGAAATTGAGGAAGTTAGAGTTTATCCAAATCCTGGAAAGATTAGAGAAGTATATGGTGATAAGGCTAGAGATGTTATGAAAATAATATCAAACTTAGATAGAGATAAGATAGATATCTTAAGATCAGGAAACTCTATAAGAATTGAAAACTTTGAAATAACTCCGGAGATGGTATTTATAAAAGTTGAAAAACGTAAAATACATACTGTAAAATTCATACCACACGTTGTAGAACCATCATTTGGTATTGATAGAATATTCTACGTAACTATAGAACATGCATTTAATGTTGTTGAAGGTGGTAAGATACTTCTCAAATTACCTCCAGATATTGCACCTATAAAAGTTGCAATCTTACCGATAGTTAAGAAGAGTCCATATACAGATATTGGTATGAAGATATTTAGAGAATTATCTAGAAAAGGTTTGAAAGTTGTGTATGATGATGATGGTAGTATTGGTCATAGATATTCAAAATATGATGAGATTGGCGTACCTATAGCATTAACTATTGATGAGAGGACAGTTGAAGATAATACAGTAACATTGAGAGATAGAGATACTAAAGCTCAGATTAGAGTTAAGATTGATGATGTGTATGGTATAGTTAGACAGGTAATTGAGAATAGAATATCACTATTAGAGATTGGTGAAAAACTTAATCTTGAGATAGTTAGACGTTGCTAGTTTTTAAAATCTGAATCATCTATATAGGTAGATGGACATGTCAAAACCAGAAGAGAAGAAGAGTGAAGAAGTTGAACGTGAGAGTAAGGTAGAATCTGAACCACAGCCTAAACTAATAATACCATCATTCCTAAGACCTGACATGTTTAGAAAAGAGGAGAAGCGTGAAAGAAAGGAGAGAAGACTTAGAGTTAGGAGAAGTAAGAATGTTGATGAAGGTAAGGCTAGAATAAATCCTGAGCTTGCACAAGAACTTGAGATCAAGGATAAGGTTGAGATTGTAGTTGTAGGTGGTGGATCTAGAGAGAGAAGATATGTCTTTGATGTAATACTTGATGTAAACGTTCCAAAAAATGAGGTTTGGTGTAATGAGAATGAATTAAAAAGACTTGGAATTGCTGATAACACCATGGCTACTGTGAGAGCATTTAGATCTTCATAATATACCATGAGTAAGATTGTTGGAATACTCACAGATAGTTCAGTAATAATACCAAATATTGAACATTCTAGAATGTTATATAAGATGGGTTTCTATGGAAAATTTATAGGATACGACAAAGTTAAACCTGATGAAGTTGATAAAATTTCAACACCACTACAACTATCATTGATAGAGGCTCTATACCTAGTTGAGAAGGGTATTTTAGAAGTGTACAGACCTGACAGTTCTAAAGTTAGTATTGAGGAGTTGTACGAGAGAGGTAGAAGATATATAAAGAATTTTGATAAGATATATCAAATATATAGATACTTTAGAGATAGAGGTTATGTAGTTAAGAGTGGTCTTAAATTTGGAGCATTATTTGCAATATATGAAAGAGGTCCTGGAATTGATCATGCACCAATGCTTATACACTTCATAGATCCTGATCGTGATATAAATGCTCTAGATATTACTAGAGCAGCTAGACTTTCACATAGTGTTAATAAGAGGTTTGTGTTAGCTACGTGGAATAGAGTTGAAAATAGGATTGACTTAGTAGCATTTGAGTGGTGGACTCCATGAAGGTAATATTTATAACATGACCTAGATTGAGCTATGAGTAAGGTGGTTTCTATTGATAGATTCACACTAGACCAGAGGCTTAATGTGAAGAAAGTTGAAGAGATTGTTAGAACTTTCTGGAGAGAGTATAAGATTCCTGAGAAGTGGCGTGAAGTATCTTGGAAAGGTAGGTTATTCACATTTTTAGAAGGTCCTCCAACAGCTAATGGTTATCCACATGTTGGACATATTAGAGGTAGGACATATAAAGACATAGTTCTCAGGTATAAGAGATTGAGAGGTTTTGAGGTTTGGGCACAGGCTGGATGGGATGAGCAAGGTCTTCCTGTTGAGCTTGAGACTGAGAAGAAGCTTGGATTTAAGACTAAGAAAGATGTTGAGAAGTTTGGTCTTGATAAGTTTAGTATTGAGTGTAGCAAGCTTGTAGATTACTATCTAGAGTATTGGAAGAAGTATGCAACTGAAGATCTAGCATTATGGCTAGATCTTGAAAATGCATATGAGACACGTAGAGCATACTACATAGAGCATGTATGGGCATTTATTAAAGAAGCTTGGAGTAGAGGTCTACTTTTTGAAGATTATAGAGTACTCCCATTCTGTCCTAGATGTGAGACAGCTTTAAGTGATGCTGAAGTTGATCTAGGATATGCAGATCGTGAAGATCCTTCAATATTTGTGAAGTTTCCTTCTAAAGATGAGGAAAATACATACTACATAATCTGGACAACAACACCATGGACATTAATTGATAATGAGGCTATTGCTGTAAATCCAAAGTTTAGATATGCTAAAGTTAAAGTAAGATGGAAAGGAAGAATTGAATATTGGTGGATTGCTGAAGATCTAGTAAACGTATTGATGGGTAAGTTCAATGTTGATGAATATGAGATTGTTGAAGTCAAGTTTGGAGATGAGTTGAAGGGTAGGAAGTATGTACACATATTTATTGATGATGTTCCAATACATAGACAACATGAAGATAATGCACATTACATAGTTACAGCAGATTTTGTAACACTCGAAATGGGTACAGGACTTGTACATATGGCTCCTGCACATGGACCTGAAGATTTTGAAGTAGCTAAACAGTATGGACTACCAATAACTAATAGTGTTAAGATTAATGGATATTTTGATGATAATTGTGGAAGATTTTCAGGTAAGTATTGGCTTGAAGTTTCTAAAGAGGTCATAAAGATTTTACGTGAGAGAGATTTACTAGTACATGAGGAAACTATAGTGCACAAATATCCACATTGTTGGAGATGTGGAACACCGCTAATATATAGAGCTGATAGACAGTGGTTCATAAAGATAACAGCTATTAGAGATAGAATGCTTGAAGAGTTGAAGAAGGTTAAGATAATTCCCGAACATCTAAGAGATAGATTTGAAAATTGGGTTGCAAATGCTAGAGATTGGACTATCAGTAGAAGTAGAGTTTGGGGTACACCACTACCTGTATGGAGATGTAGAAGAGATCCATCTAAAATCCTAGTTATTGGAAGTATCGAGGAGTTGAAAAAGCTTGCAAAAGAGTTACCACAAGTTCCTGATGATCTACTTGTACATAGACCGTGGATTGACATGGTTAAACTATGTACAGAAGATTGTGATGAATGGATTAGAGAACCATTCGTACTTGACGTATGGCTTGACAGTGGTGTTGCATGGATAGCAAGTGTAGACGGTTTGAGAAATAGAGAACTTTTCGAAAAATTATATCCATATGATTGGGTTACAGAAGCTATAGATCAGACTAGAGGATGGTTCTATTCACTACTAGCAACATCAGTACTATGGACAGGATATGCACCATATAGATCAATACTCATACAAGGACACGTATTGGACAAGTATGGTCAAAAGATGAGTAAGTCTAAAGGTAATGTTATATGGGCTAAAGATCTCTTTGAGAAATGGGGAGTTGATCCATGTAGACTATACATAGCGTATAAAGTAGCTCCATGGGATGCAATGTCATTCGATCCTGACGAGATTAAAGAGAGTTTGAGAACATTAACAATATTGTGGAATGTCGTAAAATTCGCAGAAACATACATGAGTCTTGACAAATTCAACCCTGCAATACACAATGTCGAGAAATATATCGATAAGCTACTACCTGAAGATAGATGGATATTGTCAAGATTCAACTCTAGATTAAGGAGATTTATAGACTATATGGAGAATATGGAAATTCATCTTGCTGCAAGAGAGTGGATTAACCTAGTAGTTGAAGATCTAAGTCATGGCTATCTAAGACTTATAAGAAGGAGAGTGTGGATTGAGGAAGAGTCTGATATTAAGTATATGGCATATGCAGTACTGTATAAAGTTCTTAAAGGTACTCTAATAATGGGTTCAATATTCATACCACACATATCTGAATATCTATGGCAAGCATTTATAAGAAAGTTTGAGCCTAGTGAGGTTGAAAGTATTCATCTATCAAGAATTCCAGAACCTGATATTGAGCTTATAGATGAGAGAATTGAAAAAGCTTTCGATATGTTATTTACAGTATTTTCAGACATTGCAGATTTAAGAAATAGAATTGGTATAAAGTTAAGATGGCCTATCAGAAAAGCTATAATCTATATGAAGAATGTTGATGATTGTAAATTGTTAAGTCATATTAAGCATCTATTAGAATATTTAGCAAATGTTAAAGAAGTTGAAATACGTGAGACAGAGTTTAGATGTGATGAATCACTAGTATGTCAAGAGACTAATTATGGTGTTGTTGGTATTAGTAGAGAAATTGATAGAGAACTTCTACTTGAGGCATATTGTAGAGAATTTGTTAGAAGAGTACAATTCATGCGTGGAAAAATGAATCTACAAGTTGATGAACGTATAGAGATATACTACACATGTGATGATAATGACATTATAGAATCTGTACAGAAATTTGAACAATATATCAAAAATGAGACTAGAGCTATAAGTATAGTGAAGATTGATAAGATACCTGAAGACTGTTTCATAATGGATTGGGATATTGAGGATAAGAAGGTTCGTATTGGTATTAGAAGAGTACAGACATGAGTTGGTAACTGATAAATTTGTGAAAAATGTAAATATTCATAATGCATGAATGGAGCATTGCTTATGGTCTTTTAGCATCTATTAAAGATACTTATGGAACATCTATAAGATATGTCAAAATTAGAGTTGGAAAGCTTGTACAGATAGATATAGAAATTTTCAAATATGCATTAGATGAAGTAGCTAAACTTCTAGGTTTTGAAAATATTTCATACGATATTGAGATTGAAGATACTAAATTTAGATGTCAAGAATGTGGATATGTATGGTCTTGGAATGATGTCTTGAAAAGTATGGAATCTTCAATACAGGATAAAGAATTATTAAAAACATACCTAGAAGCAGTACACCTAGTTCCAAGTACTATATATGCATACACTAGATGTCCTAGATGTGGTAGTCCAGATTTTGAAATTATTGAAGGTATGGATGTTAAAGTAGTTGAGGTGAGAAAGTGAGTTTAAATATTTTAGATAGGTATCGAAAAAGTATTGAAGATTGTTTTAAAGATGTTAAGATGATAATACTTGTATGTAGTGGTAAGGGTGGTGTTGGTAAGACCTTCATATCTACAGGACTTGCATGGTACATATCTGAGGAGTATAATGATAAGACTGTTGGATTACTAGATCTTGACTTACATGGATTTTCAACACATAGATTTCTAAATATTGAAGTTCCCGTAAAAGATTTTGAAGAAGAGAAAGGACCTTTAAAAATTAGAGAAAATTTACACTACTTCTCACCAGCAATACTCATAGGTGATAATCCACTACCTATTAGAGGTCACTATAGAGAGAAGGCTGTACTAGACATATTATCATCAGTCAAGTGGAATGTTGATATAGTTATAATTGATATGCCTCCAGGAACAGGTGAAGAAGTCATAATACCTTGTAGATATTTAAAGTCAAAATCATATGCAATAACTGTAACATTGATGGAGCCTGTATCTATAAAAGTTACTGAGAGACTTGTAGATATTCTAAAAGATCTTGAGATAAGAATTATTGGAGTTGTATACAACATGACAAATTATAGAGGACTAAACCTGTTTAAGGTAAGTACAAATACTCTATTAAACATGTATAAGATATGTGAAATACCATACATAGACTGTGTACTAGATTCAATATCTAGAAGTAGATCACCATATACTGAATGTGTAGAAATTAAGACCTATCTCAAACCTATAGTTGATAGAGTTATTGTCGAATTTGAAAAACTAAGTAAAGGTTGATAAATTATTAATATTTGAGATAGGTAGTGATAAATGAATATCATATCTAGAAAAGATGATCATATAAAAGCTTCAATACTTAGACATGTTGAGAGTGGAAGTACGTGGCTTGATAAGATATTTATAATAACAGACTCAGCACCTGAGATAGATTTGAAAGATGTAGATACTGAGGTGGAGATTTTTGGTAAAAAACTTTCAACACCGATAATTATTGGAGCATTAACAGGAGGTACAGAGATTGGATTTAAAATTAATAAAACTCTTGCGAAGATTGCTGAAAAGTATAGATTAGGGATATGTTGTGGTTCTCAGAGAATAGCTATAGAAAAGCCGGAAACTAAATATACATTCACAATAATTCGTGAAGAAGCACCAACAACATTGAAGATAGCTAATATTGGTGCTCCACAGATATCTAAAATAGATGAGAATGTGCTTATAGACATGTGTAATAGTATCATAGATATGATTGATGCTGATGCACTTGCAATACACCTCAATCCACTTCAGGAGTGTCTTCAATATGAGGGAGAACCGCAATATAGAGAAATTATAGAGAAACTTAGATATCTTTCTAGAAGTTTGAAAAAGCCTATCATTGTAAAGGAGGTAGGTTTTGGAATTTCTAGAAAGACAGCTAGAAAACTTAAGGAGGCTGGTATAGCAGCGATAGAGATTGCTGGTAGAGGTGGTACAGATTTCACAATTATAGAATTGTATAGAGTTGAAGATTTTCTAGATAGAGAACTTTTAGAGATGTATAAATCGTTTAGAGATGTTGGTATACCAACACTATTGTCACTATGTGAAGTTTTAGAAGAATTTAATGGAGTTATAATAGCATCTGGAGGAATTAGAACAGGTATAGATATTGTAAAGACGCTAGCATTAGGAGCACACGCTGTATCTATAGCAAGACCATTCTTAGAAAAAGCATTAGAAGGATTTGAAAAAGCTTGTAAATTTGTTGAAAGATTAATAAGAGAGTTAAGAATAACAATGTTTATAACAAACTGTAAAAATATTGAAGAACTAAGAAAAGCTGTAGAAATAGTACCTGATCCATCAATATTAGAAATATTAAAAATTAGAAGATTAAGTAAGTGTATAGATAGAATGATGAGATGTACCTAAGGCGAACAATGAGCGTCTCACGGTACGCTGATAAAAACTACTCTGATGCCCTTATCCTAACAAGATGTACATCTCTAGGAAGTATCTTAACAATAGCATAACCACTGGGCAACTTTGGCAATATGTTTAATATAGTCTTATCAACACCTAACAGTTTACGAATCTTTTCGACATCATCAGGTAATTGTACGGTATGTATGATGTATATCTTTATGTTGTTCAGTATCCAGGATGGTAATGTATGTATAGTCTGACTAGTTACTGTGATATATATGTTGTATACTTTAGATTTTTCAAATATTTCGCTCCATAGATTTTCTATAACATATTTGGAATAGTCATCATATTCTCTAAAAATTCTATGAGCATCTTCTAAGACTACCATGAGTGGTGTGGATAATGACATTCTATTCATATAACATGTGTAGTATAGTTGAAATATTAACATGCCAGTTATGAAAATTCTATCTTGGTAATCTAACTCTGCAAGCTCTATACTTACAATATCGGAACTCTCCAACATATCAACAGTCGTTATATCATAATCTTTATCAAATACTCCTGACATTACGCCTCTAGTGTAATTCCAAAGTTTAGACAAAATTAAATCTAGGTCTTTTCTAAGATCTTTATCAGAATCTTTATACTTAGCTAAGATTTTGTTATATAGGTCTACTATAGTCGGATATTTGTTATGTTTTAGACTTTCAGTATATAATTCGTGTAGTACATCTCTTATAATATTTAGTTGGTGAGTATCTAGTTTATAACAGATAGAAAACCATTTTGAAAATTTATCAAGCCAAAATTTCCAATTAACACCTATAGGAGGACGTAAAGGGTTCCACCTAAGTCTATTAGCAAGATTTTGCGAGATTTCGTATATAGTAGTTTTTCTAATATTTGAAATAATATTTGAAAACATTCTCCAACTTAAGTCCCAATCTATTATGAGAGCTTTTCCACCACTTTTAGTAAACTCTATTACTATCCTCTGTGCTGTTGTTGTTTTTCCTGATTTTGCTGCTCCAAATATGCCTATGTTATCAAGCTCTTCCAAGTTTATACACATTCTAGATATTTCATTAAGATTTAAATCTACAATACTACCCAAGTCTATACTATTTTCTTCACAATATTTATATTGTACAGAACTTGATGGTATTATGAGTTCGCAAATATCATTTGATGATAGATATGTTAAATATCTAGGCGACAATATGTACATCATATCAGGGTCTAGTGCTAAGTCCATGGGTATGTCTAGTCTCTTAACAATCTCTAGAAGTCTGTTATCATTATCAATTCTCATAAATCTTACATATCTTGTGTCAGTAAACGTTTTCTCGACATACTGTATAGGTGAATCTACGAGTATTATACCAATCCATGTATTGGACACGTATCCTCTTTCTAACCTTCTAATCTCTTTTTCTATCTTTCTTAAACTCTTCTCGTAAGTCCTAGCACATTTACTATCTTGAGAATATGTTAATATTAATTCCATAGCTTTTCTTAATGAGTTTAATCTTTGAGTTAGATCTTCATTACTTATAGGTTTTAGCATTATTAATCCTTTTTCATATCTAGTTACTATAGATCTCAAAGTCCCTACTATGCAGTATCGCAGATTTAACTCTTGAAGAAATTTATGTATATATTCTACATCTCTAATATCTATCGGTTTATATTGAAAACTTCTTAAAGAATCTAATGTTTCCAGTAGTGCTTTTATGTATGAAAGCACTTGCAGACTGGAATCAACAAGCAGGATGTAAATATTAATACAGCCTGTATCATCTCTAAACCAAATTATTAATACCTTACTAGAGAGCTTGTGAATATTTTGAAAAAGCTTGAGTAAAGGCTCATAGTGAATTTCTGAAATGTTTATGATCTTAATACCTGAAATATACTTGCCATGATGTTCCAGCACATGCATGAGGTATACATGTATCTAACCTAATTCAGGAATATTTAAGTAGTGATCTATGTTGAAGTTTTCATCGAAATCTGTTCCATATTCGAAACAGCTGTTTCAGTTTTGAAGTATGTACTTCTAGATTATTGCTAGCAGTTTATATATCTGGTAGTGTTATTGTTTTTTGATGATGAAGAGTGGGGTTCTCTGAAGGTGATGTAACCGCTTGGATCTGATTTAGGATATTGCTATTATGTAGTTTCTATGATTTACATCTTGTAGTGCTGCATTTACCATATGTAGTTTGCATAGTCTTATTGATCTGAATTTCATTCCACATATTGGACATCTTCTAGTTTTTGGAACATATTTACATTCTCTCTTTATGTGTAGTATGAAGTCTCCATATGATTCGAATGTTTTTCCACAGAATTTGCACTTTATCATATTTTTCACATGGCGAGTAATATATTTTAATGTTTTTTGCCTAGTTTCATCTTGAAGTTATGTCTGTGAAGTTTGTTGGTAATGTATCTCAGAGATTTGTAGATGTATTGAAGAGTGGTGATGCTGTATTTGTTGTAGTTATTGGAACTACAGATACAAGTTTAATTCCAGGTATAACTATTGCTGGTGCAAGTCCTGAACTTACACATTACACACCTGCTGCAGATGTTGAATTTCTCATAGATGGTAAGTGTTATGTAATACCTACACCACCAGTAACTCCTGATGGTAAACCTACACCAGCATTGATATCTAGAGCATGCATATTATTGACTAAGATTCCTACTATCGTTGTAAATTCTGGATGTAGAGTTCTCCCAAACATACCTTACATAGATTTGAGAGGCATGCCTGGTCGTGATATTAGAACAGGTAATGCTCTCGATATTGAGGTGTGTAGAAGGATATTTCACAACGCTATTAATGTAGGAAAATTTCTAGGTTCTAATTTTGACATTGTTATTCTTGGAGAATCTATTCCAGCTGGAACAACAACAGCAATGGCTATAATGGTAGCACTTGGATTTAATGCTTGGGGTAGAGTTTCAAGTGCTTCTCCAAATAATCCGATAGAGTTGAAATGTAGAGTTGTTAGAGAGGCAATTCGTAGAGCTGGAGTTGAAGTATTTGAAGATCCTCTACAGGCAGTCTCAGCTGTTGGAGATCCTGTACATATAGCACTTGCAGGGTTGACTATTGGCATTGTAGATTCTGGATGTAGAGTACTACTTGCAGGTGGTACTCAGATGTGTGCTGTAGTATCAATACTTAGGAAATTAGACTTCAATCTAGATCCTGAGTTTCTTGAAATTGCAACAACTAGATGGTTAGTATATGATAGACAGTCAGATATGATAGGTCTTCTATCAGAGATATGGAATAACTATGCGCTACTAATTTCGGAATTCTCACTATCAGAATCTAAATATCCTGGTCTTAAGGCATATGATGAAGGTTTTGTTAAGGAGGGTGTTGGTATGGGAGGTATGCTTGTCACAACATTGTTAAGAGGTTTTTCTAAAAGTGAGATATTGTCAAAAGTTGAGGAAGAGTATGAGAAGATTTTTAAATCAGTACCCAGCGAATAACCTCATCTCTCGGTCGAGGTCCCCTCTCATCAATCTATATCATATATAGTTAGAAGAATATTTATAAACTGTCTTCAATACCAAGTGTCTAACAATGTCAACTACGGCAACAGTGACTGGTGTAGATATGTCTAACATATCTAAGACATATCCAAGAATTGCAGTTATAAGATTGAGAGGAATACCTGACACACCACCAGATGTTGAACATACACTATACCTATTAAGACTTAGGAGAAGATTTACATGTGTTGTAATTGACTCAAGACCAGCATACTTAGGAATGTTGAGAGTAGTTCAAGATTGGGTAACTTGGGGAGAGATAGATGCTGATACTCTTGCAGAATTGTTAAGAAGGAGAGGTAGACTTATAGGAGATAAACCATTAACAGACGACTACTTGAAGAAGTATGGTTGGAATAGTATTGAAGAATTTGCACTAGCATACATAGTTGGTGAGGTTGAAAGATTGTGGTGTCCTGAAGATAAGCCACTACCAAAGAAGAATGGTAGAGTAATGTGTATTCCAAAGCTAAAACCATTCTTCAGACTACACCCACCTAGAGGTGGATTAAAGAGTGTTAAGAAACACTACACAGTAGGTGGCGATCTTGGCTATAGAGGTATTGCAATAAATGAACTTCTCAGAAGAATGATATAGTAAACGATTAACTTATCTCAATTTTGAAAACCTGAAAATTGTGGATCCTAAGATTAGAAGGAAAATATTGAAATGTATTAAAAGAGTTAGAAAGATGACATTAACAGATGCATGTAATGAATATGATATAGTAATAATAGACCTACCATCGATAGTGTATGGTTTAAAAAATCCTACAGAATTCCTAAAGAACTTATCAATAGCACAGCAGCTCGGTATTATTAAAGCTAGAGTAATAGTTGTATTAGACTACTGGAAGGAGAGTCATATTAAAATTTCAGATAGATATCGTAAAATACTTGAAGATCTATGTATAGAGTATGTGCTTTCAAGAGATATGCCGGCTGAGATCAAGGCTGCATATATGTGTAGAGATTATGTTAATAGAGGTTATAAGTGTATAGTTGTGTCTAGAGATTACGATCCTCTCCTCATATTTGATGAAGAGTTAATACCTTCAAGATCTAGGTTTATGTGGACTTTAGATCTAGTTAAAGTTATAGATCATTCCTGTATAGAAATGATTAGAAGATAATTATGAAAAATTCTACAAAATATATTATAGATGTTATGAAATGTATTAAAGCAAGTAAGGTATATACAGGTCGTGGTGATGTACTTGAAGATGTATACATAGTATGGAATGGAGATAGGATAGTTTCTATAACTAGAGAGAAGCCTAAAGATGTTGAAGAAGTTTATGAATATGATAGATGCGTTATCACTCCAGCATCTATAGACGCACACTCTCACATAGGAATGGCTAGAGCTGGAGAACCATCAGAAGAGGAGGAAGTTAATGAACATATGGATAGTGTTGTACCACTAGCTGACGCTTTAGCTAGCATATATATGGATGATCCATCATTTAGAGAATCCGTAGAGTTTGGAGTTCTATATTCATGCATACTTCCTGGAAGTGGCAATATTATTGGTGGTAGAGGAGTTTTAATAAAAAATTATGAAAGTGATATAAGTAGAGCATTTATAAAGTATGTAGGTCTTAAGGTAGCATTTGGTTATAATCCCAGAAGTGTTACTAGATGGAGAGGTACGAGACCTAGTACTAGAATGGGGTCATATGCAATATTGAGGAAGACCTTACTAAAAGCTCTTGATAGTTTAAAGCTTGTAGAAAAGGGTAAGAAGGATATTGAAGAGATAGATCCTGATATTAGAGCACTATTTCCTGTCTTGAAAGGTGAAGAGTATTTGAGAATTCATGTACATAAGTCTGACGATATCTTAGTAGCAATTAAACTTTGTGAAGAGTTTAATATTAAATTTACAATAGAACATGCACTTGATGTTAATGATCCATACATATTTAAGATTTTGAAAGATAAGAACATACCTCTAGTATATGGTCCTATAGATTCATTTCCATATAAGACTGAGTTGAAACATTTCTCATGGAGAAATATTAAATATCTTGTAGAGATTAGACCATACCCGCTTGCAGTCATGTCTGATCATCCAGTTGTTCTACAGAGAAATCTGCTACTTCAATTAAGATTTTTTACAATGTTTGGTATGAAGTTTGAAGAAGCTATAAGATTGATAACGTTAGAACCTGCAATTATATTGAATATTGATAAGGATTTGGGAAGTATAGATGTTGGTAAATTAGCAAGTTTTGTCGTTTGGAATGATGATCTGACTAAGTTTGATGCTTATCCAATCTTAATAATTGCTGAAGGAAGGAAAATATATGAAGTCTAGGTATATTTTCTAAGAAACCTTTCATAAATTCTCTAATGATTGAACCATATGTGTGAACATCACCATCATACCTAATTTCAAGTTCTACAATTTTGATAACTCTCTTAACAATATTACCACGATATATTAACGTTGTCTTAATTCCATGTTTCTCTAAAATTTCTTTAACTTCTAACGATGCATTTATTGAATATGTAAATATGTGTTCTATAAATTTTCTAGATATTTCAATCTCTGAGAGTATTAGACCACTATCAAATATTCTAATATGAAATTCAAAAATATCATTTACCTGTTTAGCAATACTATACTTCTCTCCTAGTGGTAATGCTGGTACTCTCTTAAATCCTAAATTTTTGAATATCTCGTATGCATTTTCAACATCTTCTTTAGATATTAGACATGCAAGTCTTTGGCTAGTAATTTCATCTTCATTATCGAGATTTAGCAATCTTCCATCTTCAAGTTCAATTTCTCTAGGCCATCTTACAACGACTTGTAGTTGCATGCACATATATGTTTCATGGAAACTTTAAAACTGACTTAGTTTCTCTATCTTCGGTAATTATGTCGATAGTAGATTCGGTAGAGTATTTGGAGAGATTGAAAGACTTCTTCTACAGGTTGTTAGAGCTTAATGATAGATTAAAAGAGGAGGGTAAACCAACTCTAGGACCTAAACCACTTCCAGAATTTCCAATAGTTACAGAGTTGACATTTCCTGAAGTTGGTACTGTTAGAGTTAAGATTGGCTTTCCAACAATGGTTAAGCATGGAGTTATAATGGATGTAACTAATGAAGAACAGGCAAAGATAGCTGAAGAAGCTGGTGCTGTAGGTGTCATGGTTCTAGACAAGCTACCATACGATGTTAGAAAAGCTGGTGGTGTTGCTAGAATGGCTGATGTTAAAGCAATTTTGAAAGTTATGGAGACAATAACAATTCCTGTAAGTGCAAAATGCAGAATTGGACACTACATGGAAGCTAAAATACTTGAAACTATAGGTGTTGATCTTATAGATGAGAGTGAAGTATTAACACCTGTAGATGAGCAACATCACATCAACAAGTGGGAGTTTAAAGTACCATTTGTAAATGGTGCACGTGATCTTGGTGAAGCACTTAGAAGAATTAGTGAAGGTGCATCAATGATTAGAACTAAGGGTGAGGCAGGTACAGGAAATGTCGCTGAAGCAGTACGTCACATGAAGATTATAAATAGAGAGATAAGAATACTGTCAGCACATGTAGATGATGAAGAATTTATTAGAGAAATGGCTAGAAAGTATCAAGTACCTCCAGAACTTGTATGGTTAACAGCGAAACTTGGAAGATTACCAGTAGTAAACTTCGCAGCTGGAGGAATAGCAACACCAGCAGATGCAGCACTAATGATGTGGCTTGGAGCTGATGGTGTATTTGTAGGTTCTGGAATATTCAAATCTGAAGATCCACAAACAAGAGCTGAAGCTATAGTACTAGCAACATCATATTGGGATGATCCAGAGACTGTAGTTGAAGCACAGAAGATGGTTACTGAGAGTAAAGCTATGGTAGGTATAGACATTAGAAAGTTAAAACCTGAAGAACTACTGCAACTTAGGGGAGTGTGATAGGGAGTATATCAGAAGGTAAAACCTAGTATTCTAAGGGTAACATAAATAAGCTAGACTTTCTATACGATATACCTAATTCATGCCAAATAATGGAGTATTGCTAATAGCTAATCCAGATACTCTTAGAGATCTCTACAGGATATTGAGATATACTAACATTAGAGTAATATCAAGATTTTACATTCCTAGAGGAATAATATTAATGTCAAATAATCCTATAGTTCAAGATCTTTCAAATCATAGAGATATTCTAGAACATGCTAATAAAGCATTATCACAAGGCTATGATGCTGTTCTTATAAAAATTAGACCTAGAGTTAGGTGCAGAAAAATATTAAATAAAATTAAACATGCATTATCTATAGGTATTGGTAAAATACTATCATTATTCATTCCTGATGTGTGTAAATCTGATGAATTTCTATTTGAAGTAGTAGCATTTAGACATGAAGCATTTAGAAAATTATTATCATGTTGTCTAGCATTTTCATCCTCTATAATAACTTCAGAACTCTCTCTATCAGGTTTAAAGATTTGTAAACTTAATCTTGATATAAGTATAACAGATGAAGTTTATGATAAGGTAAGTTTTAGAGATATACTTACAAGAGTTTTAGAAGTATTAAAACAGTCTGATTATAGACCATTAAAATTTGCCCTTGTTGGAAGTATTGGAGTAGTTGTGAATGAAGGTATGCTCTTTCTACTTCATGGAATTTTAGCTTTACCAGTATTTATAGCAGGACTACTTGCTATAGAATTTTCCATAATTAATAACTTCACACTTCATGAAATTTGGACATTTAGAAAGAAGATACTTAGTAGAGATTTGAAATCTAAATTTATAAGATTTGGAAAATACCATATAGCAGTTGGTGTTGGAGCATTAGTAAATTATGTAGTTCTAGTACTACTAAACATATTGTTTGGCATGAGTTATGATGCAAACTTGATAGGTATTGCATTAGGCTTTTTAGCAAATTATCTTATAAGTGATAGATTTGTATGGAAACGTAAGAAAGGTCAGTAACTATGTTTGAGAAGTTTAGAAATTCTTTAAGAAGTTTTATACATTATGTTGATAATAATGTTAGAGGTTGGAAATTTGCTATAATATACATAGCTTTCACATTGATAATATTGGGAGCTGCTGTAAGTGGATGGAATTGGTATGATGTTCAATGGTTTATTAAATGGGCTCAATATGGTTTACTACATGTCTACTATGCACCTAAATGTGCATATTTTCCATTAGCACCTATAACATTCGTACTATTGTACAAGTCTGCTATATATATTGTAAATACTTTCCATCTCTCAAAACCTATATACTTAACTAGACTTTTGACAAAGCTTCCAATGATAATATCAGCGCTGTTAATAGCATACATACTGTATCGTAGAGTTGGGCCTAGTGTAGCGATATTGTGGATGTTTACATTACCAACATATAGTAATATATGGGCATTACAGTTTGATATAATTACAGCACTATTTCTACTACTTACAGTACTACTAGAGTGGAGAGGTAGAAGTTTCCTAGCTGGTATATGTTTAGGAATTGCAACACTGTATAAGCAGGCAGTACTTGTAGCATATATACCATACCTCTTCTACTCAATAATTAGGAAGAGATTTAGAAAATTACTACTATTCACTACAGGTTTTGTAGGTACAGTAGCAATATTCGTAATACCATACCTAATAGTTAGTCCAAAGATGTTTATTCAAAAAGCAATACTATTTCATGCTAAGAGATTTCCGCAAGATTTAAGTATTTGGAATATGCCTCAGATAATTACAAACTATAAACTACTCATACCAATATTTAAATGGTTGTGGGAACCTGTATATTTAATAGCTTTAATACTATTCATAGTGTTTAGATGTATATGGCTTATTAGAAATATGCAACATATAGATGATCAATACTTCAATAAGATACTTACAATCGACATGATAATATCTATAATACTCTTAATATTCTTCAACAAAGTTGGAAATCCAGGATATTTTATATGGGTAGCACCACTCCTACTACTACTAATTAAAGACGAGCTATACTACCTACTATACATAGTATGTACAATATTTGCATACATCATATATCCATCATTAATGTATATTCCAGCAGTAATCTTAGGTAAAGGAATATTTATTGTAGAAGATTTAAAATATTGGTCAGCAAAGAAATTATTTTCAAAAAGTATACTAGGCTTACCACAACAACTAAAAACACTACTACTAGGACCAATAAGCATGTCAGAGATAAAATTCATGAAATTCCTATACACAAACTTCGGATATTTCGCACTAGCATGCGCAATAGCATATAACATACTACTAATATACTCAATAATAAAATTATTACAAAAAGACAACGTTAAACTTAAATAGAGAAATATAAATTAGAGAGAATATAGAAAAAGCCCCGGTAGCTCAGCCCGGTCAGAGCGGCCGCCTCGTAAGCGGCAGGTCCCGGGTTCAAATCCCGGCCGGGGCTCCATTGTTTTTAACCAAACACATCATAAGTGAGGTGTAATTGTCTTCAACTAGAGAATTTACCCGTATCTTAAATGACTTTGAGACTTAAGTATCAAATTTAGAGTTTGTATAGCACAGTTATGTACTTCTATCTCACCTTTGCAGGGATGGTTTTTTTTAATATGTTCCCTTAGTACTACCTTACTATGTCTGTTAGTTTACCGCTATTAGAAAAGATAAAAGAGTTAAGAGAAACATATGACCCTAGAAAGCTTGGATCAAGAATAAGAATATTATTTGTTGGTGGGTCACCACCTAAACAAAATAATGTAGAATTTAATAAGGTAAGATTCTTTTACAATAGGAATACGCGACTTTACTTCGCAACCTTCCGTGCATTTAATAGTGTATTCGGGATAGATGAACAAGAATTCTTAGAATATTTCATGGGATTTAGATGCTATCTCTACGATATATTTGAGGTACCCGGAAAGAAAATTAATAGTGTACAGAATATAGAACTTGAGGAAGCAAAACGAAGTCTCGGGATTTTATTCGAAAAAATAGGCCTGAGTTTATAATTATAGTTGGAAAAGGTGTTTACAGGAAGATAACTGATTTAATTGAGCAGTTGAAAAATGAGAAAGTAGTAAATGGAAATAAGATTTTTTCCTTACCATTTCCACGAAGTACATGGTTTAAAGTGTATGTAGACGAGTTGGTAGAAATTCTCAATAAAATAACCTAGAGCCCAGAATAACAAGTTAACATATAAAAGGAATTGTCAGCGCTCGGTGTAGTGCTCATTTGGTCGCTCGGGGGGCAAGTTTCATCATCTTGAGTTGATTTTTGAAGTTGTGAAGATTGTTGTGGCGGGCCCGCCGGGATTTGAACCCGGGACCTACGGCTTTCTGCGTTTTGTTGGCCGGAGGGGCGGTTGTATGTTTCTTGTTCACGCCCCTCTCGGCCTTTTGCGCTCCGCAGGCCGCCGCTCTATCCAGGCTGAGCTACGGGCCCTTCTTTATTGAGTTTTAGTTTGGTGGTTTATATTACTTTTACTCCAAGTACTTCTCTGAAGTATTCTATTGCTTCTTGTTTTGTTACTCTCTGTTTTCTACCTACTTTAGATCTACATCTTCTTCTGTACATTACTCTATATCCTGGTCTTGCTAGTCTTACTGCTATGTCCATTCCCCATATTCCTAGGTTTGGGTCATATCTTGTTCCTGGTATTAGTATGTGTTCTCTAATTCCGTACGATACATTTCCCATATTGTCAAACTGTGATTCTCTAAGTGTGAAGTCTAGTACTGCGAGTGTCTTTAGTAGAAACCATATTGCCTTGCTTCTCCTTAATGTGACAACTACACCTATAGGCTCACCTCTACGTACACCCCACTCTTTTATGGACTTTCTAGCTCTTCTATAGCTTGGTGTCTGCTCTGTCAATTCTTCAAGAACTTTAGCAGCCTTCTCCAACTTCTCACCTGATGTTCCAACACCAATATTTACAACAACCTTCTCTATATATATTGCACGCATTGGATGATCTTTAACCCATATAAACTTTCTCCAATCAATATCTCTCCAATGTAGAGTTTTCAAATCTATACTTGACAAATCTATTACTGGCATAGTCATGTAAAGTTAGAGACACATTTTAAATACTTATCTACACCATAGCTATAGTGAGTAGACATATAGCACTAATACTTGCTGGTGGATATGCTACAAGATTGAGACCACTAACATACACTAGACCAAAACCAATGCTTCCAATACTCGATAAACCACTTCTAGACTACATACTAGACACAGTATATAGATCAAATCCTGAGCTAGTATACATATCTCTAAGATACTTATCAGATCACATAATATCACATATATCATCAACATGGAGTAGTGAATTAAGAAGAACAAAATATCTCGTAGAAGAAAAACCACTAGGAGATGCTGGACCTATAAATCTAATAAAAAAACTAGATAATATTGATAAAACTTTAGTAGTATTTAATGGTGACATATTTACAAATATAGACCTGTTAAAAGTATTAGATTTTCATAAAAAATGTGGTGGTGTAGCTACAATAGTACTTACAAGAGTTTCAGGAGATCTATCTAAATATGGTGTTGCAGAGATTGATGAAAAGTATAGAATAACCAAGTTTATCGAAAAACCCAGGATTGAGGGTGTTGGACTTGTAAATGCTGGAATATACATATTTGAACCTGAAGCACTAGAACTACTACCATCAAGAGATGATAAACCATTGAAAATTTCAATACATCTAATACCTAAACTTATAGAGAAGTTTGATGTATATGCATACATACATCTGGGATATTGGTACGATATTGGAACACCAGAAGATTATTTAAAAGCAAACTTCACAGCACTTGAAGAATATTGTAAAGATGCTGATCTATGTATTAAAGGTGAGTGTGAAGGTAGTATAGAACCACCATGCTTTATAAATGAGAGGGCTAAGATTGGTAGAGACTCTGAAATTGGTCCATATACAGTAATTCTTCAAGATGTAAATGTTGGATCTTCAGTAAAAATTTCAAATAGTATAGTTATGAGTGGTGCAGTGATAAGTAGAGGAACATACATTAAAAATTCTATAATTGGTGAGAGAGTATATATTGGAAAGTGGGTTAGGATCGAAGATAATGTAGTTATAGGAGATTATACATACATTGCAGATTACGTATATATTCCTAAGAATGTTAGAGTAGGACCTCATAGAGAGGTTGAGAAAAATCTTACAGAAGGTGAAATATTACCATAATAAGCTTAGTGAAGTATAGATAGTATAGACATGTATATTGTAATTGTCGTTAAATCTGCTATAGGCATTATTAGACTTGTAGCAACATTAGCAGGATTAATACCTTTCCTAAATAGCACTATTGAAAGTATGTAAGTGATGTATAGTACAATAACTGTTGATAGTAGTCCAGCTATGAACGGTATTGAGCATAGTATTAGTGGTTCTCCTGTAAAATATGCATATATGATGCTCATACATATCACGTTCATATATATTCCAAATGATAGTAACATACTTCTATAGTAGTATCTTGCAGCTATACCCCTAGGAATAACACTATGCTCTACACTACCTAAATGAAGACCAGAATTTAAATATGCTGCATATCTAACAGCAAGACCTCCAACAACAGCCATTGTTGGAAATGCTGCGAAGAGTAGTACCTTGTATGTAGTTAATGTTGATAGCTTACTCTCAAGTCTTAATCCTACAACTAGCTCAATCATTGATGCTACAACACCTGCAATAACATTTTCTATTATAGTTTTTTCAGGATTCCATACAACATACGTTTTATCTCTCTCCTTCACTAGAGATCTCGTAATTAATGATGTTAATACTAGTATAGAAATTATCAATATTCCAACAATGTCTCTATGTACATCGTATAGATATAGTACTAATATGTATGCTAGTAGTAAAGTTGGTACAGTTATCATATCCCCAATAATAGATTCTAAAGGTCCTGCAAGTGTTTCAGGAGATATATCTCTCCTATATACTATAAAGAAGCCTAATGTTGATAATGGTACTACAATACTCACACCTATAAGCCCTGATATCATTGCTACTGCAGTGATTATATCTAGATGAAGAGGGTCTACTACAAGTGCTGCAAGTATTCCTGCTATGAAGTTTGATAGAATACTTACAACATATGCAACCTTCATCTCGACAGTCAGACCTTTCTGTCTTAATCCTCTTGGCTCTATAACTCCAAGTCTAAGCTTAGTTATCATTCTTGTACTATATGCAACATATGTACAACCTCTCAAATTCATGAGTACTGGTAGTAGGACTATGAGAAATTTTGCATGTTGAAAAACTTCTGAGAAGAGTGTTGTTAAATATCCTGTAAAGAAATCTCCATAATTACATAGCAGTAGTGAAAATAGTCCAAGACCATGTTCTGCATATGCTCTTCTAGATTCTATAGATGTAGTAGTCACATCTAATCCTCACCTGAGTTTAAGGACATTTAAATCAGTGTTTAGTTGTAAATATGTGCTATTGGTAGATAGATTAATTATACCTAACTCAGAATTGGCTTTTTAAATTCTCTAAAGATAGCTAAGATGAATGAGAGTAATTTTACTATCAATAAAACCTAAGTATGGTTTTGCAATTCTTGAAGGAAGGAAGAAGTATGAGTTGAGGAAGTGTGTAAATGTTAGAGTAATGCCTGGAGATTTAATAATAATGTATTTCTCATCTCCTGTAAAAGCTATTGTAGGTTATTTTAAAGCTGGTAAAGTATTTTTAGCAAGTCCTGAAGAGATTAAGAATATAATTTCAAGACTTGGAGATGTCGGTGTTGATGAAGAAGATTTCACATATATTGATGGTTTTAGAAAAGTTATGGCTATTGAAGTTGTTGAACCTAGAAGATGTAGAGAAGTTCCTCTATCAAGATTGAGAGAGCTCAATCTTAGACCTCCAATAAGCTATATAGCCCTTTCAGAAGATATTGCTCAGATACTCTTAAAAGAGTGTGGTATAGATCTAAGACATGATGAGCGAGGACAAGGAGATAGAGGAGTTGTTAAGGAGAAAAGCTATACAGACATGGCAGAAAGTTCAGAGAAGGTTAGTAGAGGAGAAGTCTGTAAGAAGAGAGTCTAAAGAGGATATTCTAAGTAAGATAAGGAGAATTGTTAAGGGTTCTAGAGCTGATGAGATAATTAATAAGGCTGTGTCAATATATGGTGAAGATGCTATTAGAGTATTTAGAGAAATATTGAGATTATACGAGTCAGGTAGCATTAGAGAACTTGCAGATTATGAACTATATCAAATATTTGAAAGACTTGGACTTCACATACCTCTAGAAACTAGGATTAGAATTGTTAAACATGGGTCAGAATCATCTATTAGCGACATGCTATCTCAGTGATGAGAGCTCCGCGCCCCTGAAATGGTGAAGAGGACCCACGACACTGAGACATAATATTATAAAACTTTTCAGAACTTGACACTACGTGGGTATTGGACTTAGTAGTGGTGGTACACATGGATACTACCTCATGATGATGGGTTCTCTAGGACCTAGAGTTCGTGGTGTTAGATCTAGACTTCTAACAAAAGATAAGCTTAGAGCTATAATATATGCAGAATCTCTAGATGATGTTGTTAATGTTCTAAGAGATACAGGGTATAAGAGTGTTATTGAGCGTATTGAAAAGATTACATCTCCTGAAGAGATTACTAAGGAATTTAAGACAGCAGTAATTCAAGATCTTGTACAGCTAGCACTTGGAAGTCCACCACAGGCTAGATATCTACTCTCAGTATACCTTCTCAAGTTTGAGATTGAGAATATTAAGATTGTTGCTAAATGTCTACACGAAGGTAAGGAGAGGAGAGATATGGAGAGACTTGTAAATACCTATATTGCAGAGATCATGGGTAGGAGACATGTACTAGCATATATTCTAGGTGCTAGAGATCTTGAAGATCTTGGTACAAAGCTTAGAGAATTGTATCACCCTGCTGCTGAGGCATTTGAAAACATGTTAAAATTAATTAAAGCTAGACCACAGTTAGCATTATGTATAATTGACACATTGCTAGATAGTGTATACCTATCTAGACTATACACAATAACAACTTCAAAATTAATGAGAGATAACAGCGCTATGGATGTTGTTAGAACACTTGTAGATTTCTACAACATATCACTACTACTTAGAGCAAAGTTGTGGAATCTTCCACTAGATCTTGTTCAAGGATTTGTAGTACCATTCGGTCCTGTAGGTACAAACTTCGCTAGATACTATGGTGAACCTGTTGTTAGAGTTTTAGAAGAACTTTCAACAAATCCACTAATAACAACATTGACAACAATAGCCAAGGGTGTAGAGCTTGAAACTATAGTTCAAAAGCTCTCAATAGCACAATTTAAAGCTGCACAATCACTATCTACAAGCATAGTTACTAAATATAGTCCAGCATCTCCAGGTGCTGCACTTAGTGTTGCATATGTTAAAGATCTAGAAGCTGAACTAGTAGCTACTATAGTTAGATGTTTTGTTGAAGGTGTTTCAAAAGCATTAATTAGATCACACTTCGAAGCTGTCTTGTGAAGTTAATACACAGCTCAAACGTCTTTTAAATCAGACATATTCAGGTAAATGTGTGAAGCTGAGATATCCAATACTAATAATAAACTTCAAAACATATATAGAAGCTACAGGTAGAAGAGCTCTCGAACTTGCTAAAACTGCTGAAAAGATAGCGAAAGAGTATGATGTTTCTATTGCAGTCGCTCCACAACATGTAGATCTTAGACTTGTAGCAGAGAATGTTGAAATACCAGTACTAGCACAATCAGCAGATCCAGAACCTCCTGGAGCACATACTGGTCATATATCTCTTGAAGCTATAAAAGAGGCTGGTGCTATAGGTGTAATACTTAATCACAGTGAGAAGAGAGTTAGAATTGATCAAGCACGTGAGATAATTGAAAGATGTAGAAAGCTAGACTTAACAGTTGTAGCATGTGCTGCAGTACCTGTAGAAGCAGCTGCAATAGCTATACTCGGACCTGAAGCAGTAGCTATAGAACCTCCAGAACTCATAGGAACAGGTAGAGCTGTATCTAGAGAAAAACCTGAAGTAGTTACGAATGGTGTAAACATGGTTAAGAAAGTTGCTCCTCAAGTTCACGTACTATGTGGTGCTGGTGTTGAAAGTGGTGAAGATGTTAGAAGAGCCTTAGAGCTTGGTGCTGAAGGAGTACTTGTTGCAAGTGCGATAGTAAAAGCCAAAGATTGGAATGAAAAGATTAGAGAGATGGCTAGAGAACTTAGAACATCCTAACTACACATCATAAACATCCTTATCCTAAGCTTCTAACTATTTTAACATTTTAGCTCTTCTTTCTCTTAACTTCACCAAGAACTTCTCCATACATATTTACAGGGAATGAATAGCCACACTTTTGACAGTTTATTGAAAATCCCATAGAGTACCAAGATTCTCCAATCTCTATTTCAAATGTTGTTCCACAGTTTGGACATTTAACTCTAACTTTGAGAAGCTTTTCTGGTTCACCACCAGCATATTCCCAATCTTCTGGAAACTCCCACTCCTCACTCATCTTGCATCTCTAATTTGATACGTTTTATATACTTTATTATTCTTTACAGGTTAGTAGTATAGTAGTGTATGTTCTCTATATGCTTCTGGAAGTTTCAATTCTACAATCCTGACCTCACTCTCATGATATAGTTTTGCAAACTTCTCAATATTAACAATAAGTTCTCTAGATGATGTATATGCTACAGGTCTATACACGATCTTGATCTTCCTATCTTTCAAATACTCAACTTCAAAACCTTCAACAATACCTCTCTCAGGAATTTCACCTAACTCACCTTCACCTGAGATAACTATTGCATAACCTCTACGAGTTCCATCTGAAAATACGACTCTTATTAATATGAATGCTTTATGAAATTCTTTTAAAATATTTACAATATGTTCTCTATACTTCTCAGTCTCTCTCACAGGAGGTAATCTCTCAACAAGAACAATATTACCACCTGTAAGATCATTTTCAAGCTTCTTCAACATCTCTAAAACTGTCTTATCAGAGTATATGACTTCCGTAACCATTCAAAACATAGCTACACTCTGGTAAATATGTATTTCATCTTGCTAGGATTTATTTACCCTCACATCTACATTTATGGCGTCCGATAATGGACGAACTAAGTATTAGAGAGAGAATTAGTAAGAGGAAGCTTAGAGAGATTGAGAAGTATCTAGACATAGTTGAACATATTAGAGATTATGGTAGACAAGTTAAGGAACTAATACTTGAATACCTACCTGAAGAGATAAGTCACATACCTGATAGAGTTAGAGAAGTATTTAGAGAATTTTTAAGATCGAAAGATAAGACTCTTACAGAACTTGCAAATCTCTATAAAAATATACCAAATTTAGAAGTAACAACAAGATATGTAATACTATGCTATTGCACAATACCAGGACTTACAGATCTTAGAATTGAGAAGTTCTTATCAATAATGAGAGATCTATATAAAGAGATTAGACAATTTATAGAATGGCCAGAGTATAAGAATATAGACTCCATAGTACAGGCAATATGTGAAAAATATGAGAAAGTTAATAAAGAAATACTACAAAACATGTTGATAAAATATACACATGCTGTTAGAAAGATAGTTAAGGCATATAAGAGAGATGTATTTGAATGGATTATGTTTAAGAAGAGTATTAGAGAGTTAGAAAATGATTTAAGAATATTCTTCCCTAAGAAGATGAATGAGAGAATGAGAAGGAGTTTAAAATCAATAATAAGAATATTTTCACATACAACAAACATTCCAATAGCTGTAAATATAATTAGAAGAGGTGAAAATAGTAAATACATATCTATAGCAGATATGTATACAACACTAACAACATTTAGAAGTGGTGCTTTTCTAATAATGAAGCTTGATAGTGATAAAGTTAGAAGAATAGAGTTATTAGCATCTAAAGGATATGAAGTTACTGTAAGAGTGCAGTCTGTAAAAGGAATTGTAAGATCTGTAGCTAAGTTGAGTCTAGATCCAATACTATATGAGAGAGGTTCATTCACAATAGGATATAGATATTGTTCAAAAAATATGTGTGATAATTGTCCAATAAGAGATGTATGTATAAAATATCTAAACATAAAGGTGAAGTAATATGAGTGAAAGTATTGATAAGATAGTTGAGAAGTTGGTAATTGAAGAACTTGAGAAAATTCAACCAAGAACTAAGATAAGAACATTAGACTTTGTTAATAATATTGTAGAGAGATTGAGAAGTATTATCGAAATTAATGAGGAAGTTGAGATAAATGTTAGATCTAAGATAGTGGACATATTGTGGGAATTACAGAGAAGGAGAATTGTACAGTTTGAAGATAGTTTAATAAGGTTTGAAAAGTTGTAGAGTTCTTGAAGTGATGAGGCTTAGCCCCACCTAAGGAATTGATGACTGATCCGGCAGGAACTGATTGATAAGTATTATCAGTCCTCGGTTCTTCATCAGTGCTCAGACAGCGGTCTTTACATCATTCCTACTCTACAAGACTCCACACAGTTGGGAAATATTCCTTCTTTCCTGGTATTGTTAATGCTGCCATATACTCCTCTACGAAGTCTGAATCATTAATCATCTCTATATATGTTAAGTTGTTGGCTATATTTTCAACAATATCTCTATACTTACGATTCGTTAACACTAGGTATGATCCAACTATAGATCCATTACCTATATATTCAATTTCTGCATTTGGAAATTCAGGTAGCATTCCAATCTTTACAGCATTATTAATATTTAGATAGTTTGCGAATGCTCCACATATATATACTTTCTCTATTTCCGAAATATCTATCCTGACCTTCTTTAATAATGTTGTTATTAATGCACATACAGATGCTTTAGATTCTAGAAGATTCTTAATATCCTGTTCATCTATTGTAATATCTCTACCTAATCCAGATTTTGATGATGGTACTACTATGAATTGTAGTTTTCCATCTCTCTCTACAACATTTGGATGATTTTTCCTTAGTCTTCCCTGACTATCAACTATCTTATTTGTAAATAATTCTGCAAGTAGATCTATAAGTCCTGAACCACATATACCTATTGGTTTTACATTTCCAATAACTTCATACTCAACGTTTCCATCCTTAATCCATACTCTCTCAATAGCACCTTCAATAGCTTTCATACCAAACTTAACACCATATCCTTCAAATGTTGTTGCTCCAGGTCCTGTTGTTGCTATATACCAATCTCTACATCCAACAACTACATGAGTGTTAGTTCCAATATCTATGAGTAGTTGCATTGAATCGCTTCTCCACATTCCTGATGATAGTATATCACCAATGACATCACCACCTAAAAATCTCCCTACACACGGTAGACAATACACACTTGCCTTACTATGAACATCAAGTCCTAATTCTCCAGCTGTAGTTGTGTAACTACCTTTCTCTACTTCAAATTTAGAATCTGCAAATCCTCTAACATCTCTATTTAAGAATAGGTATGTCATCACAGTATTACCTGCAGCAACAACATTAACAATATGTCTTTTATCTACATTAGAAGATCTACATAATCTATCTATCATACTATTTATACACTCTATAACTGTTCTATTCAAATCTCTATATCCATCTCTATTTCTAATACAATACTCTATTCTACTCATAAGATCATCACCATATATTACCTGTCTATTTATATCATATATTTCAGATACTATATTACCACTCTCTAAATCTACTAGGTAGATTACTATCTTTGTTGTTCCAATATCAATAGCAATTCCATAAGGTTTTACATATCTACCCTCTATAAGTATTTGACCATTTTCATCGAGAACTCTTACATAATCTCCAAATCTTTCTATAATTATACTTGGATTAACCTCTTCAATAATTAATTTACCTCTATGAAGTATTTTTTGAATTCCTAATCTAGATTCTTCAGGTATGTATACAGTACAGTCATCTTCAGGTACTACTTGACATGCAAGTACTGTTCCATCTTCTAACTGTGCTTCCTCTGTGAGCAGTCTATACTTTCCTCTCTCTATCTTTACCTTACATTTCTTACATGCACCTTTACCACCACAAATACTTCTAATAACTACTCCACATTTAATAGCAGCATCTAATATAGTTTCTCCTTTACAAACATCAATTTTCCTTCCATAGGGTTCAAACACTATCGTAACCATCTCTCAGCTTCATTGAAAGTTCCTAGCTGAAACTAGAAGTTTTATCATAGTAAATATTTGATAATTGCAAAACTTTAAGTCTAACATATGCAATACTTACTACACATACAAGTACTACGATAGTTTAGGTAGAATATTTTTCAATAGTTAAAAAATGTTAAATATTCACATATTCTCGTAAATGTAAATGTTTGTTGAACAAAGGAAGAAAATGACTGAGCTAGATTTATGCTCAAATTGTGGTATATGTACATATACTAAAAATCTAGAATTTTGCCCACAGATGAATATTGATGAGAATCTATATAAAAATCCAATACCAAAAATATTGAAAGCATATATAACTAAGTCAAACTTTGATAATATTCTAAAAATATCTCAAGATGGTGGTACAGTTTCAACAATATTAAAATATCTACTTGAGAAGAATATTGTTGATTGTGTACTTACAGTAAAGCTTGGTAAAAAACTTACACCAATACCTGTAATAATATCAAGATCTGAAGAGATATCTGAAATATCTGGTAGTAAATATATCTATACTCCACTGCTAACTAAGATTGGAGAATTATTAAAATTTTCTAAAGTATGTGTAGTTGGTCTTCCATGTCATTTGAGAGCATTATCAAAATTTGAGAATAATCTTAATAATAAGATTGAGATAGTGAAGATAGGTCTACTATGTTCTCATAATTTTAAACGTGAAATGTATATAGATATTTCTAGAGAGTATAACTTCAATATTGATGATATATATAGGATGGAGATTAAGAAGAACATGTTTAGAATATATGTTAAAAATTTAGGTATAATTGAGAAGCCTTTAAAAGATCTTGAGAAATATGTTTCTAAATGTTGTAAACAATGTCCAGAACTTATACCAAACTACTGCGATATTGCCGTAGGTTCTATGTTTACACCTGAAAAACATAATATAACATTCATAATATCTAATAGAGGTTTAGAAATTTTTGAAAATATTATTAATGAAGGTATGTTACATGTATCAGATGTTAGTTCTGAAATCCTAGATAAGATATATAGAGTTGCTAAGAAGAAAGCAGAAAAAGCTTTAAAGTATAGACAAGAATTTTCAATACTAATATCAGATGTATTAAGTAGTAAATAGGTTAAGTATTTCTTATCGTCATAAATAACATATCTATGATTAATGTAGTTCTTAATAGTTGAATATTGTCAAGATATTGATTAGCAAAATGATAGATAATGTATAAGTACTCTCTGAAATATTGTCAATGTGTTTCCAATAGGCATAATGTACATGAATAAAAATATCTCGAGGATCAGGAAGATTTTAAATTTCACAGGTGTCAAATATGGATGATATTAAATTGAAAATTGGTGAACTCTCTACGGGAAATATTAAAGTTGAGGGATTTGAAGTGAGTATAGGTGAAGTTGTTAAGGAGGAGTTCAACCCTCCAGATGTACTAGATCTACGTTGTTGGGATGTACTACTAGTTTCACGTTATCTACCTAAGATAGTTCCAACATTTACACAATGTGCATTATGTACATATGGTCCATGCGATCTAACTAAGATGAGAGGTGTCTGTGGAATTGATAGTTATGGTAATCATGTTAGAATTTTAACATTAGCAGTAAGCTTAGGTCTTTCAAATATTACAAATCGTGCAATTAAAATGTATAAAATATCTAGAGAAGTCTTAGGAGAAGATTATGATGTTAAGATAAGTCCTGAAATAACAATATCAACACCAAACATATCATTAATAACAGGTTATATACCTAAAAAGATTAAAGATTTTGAAAAGATATTAAACTATGTATTAAATCAAAATTCTAAAATTCAAGATAGTTTGACAGTATTTAGAGAATATAATCCTCTAGACTTAGCATCAAGAATGTTACATCTTGGAATGCTATCTCACATATCTTGTGAAATTGTTGACACATTAGAATTATTAATGTTGAAGAATTCTGGTATAGAATTGACACCTCAGATAGTTAAGGTTAAGGTAAGTTTAGAGATGTTAGAGAAACCTACAATACTGTATGTTGGTGAAAGTTTAATACCAATATTGAAGGTTTTAAGTATTTTAAAAAGAATGAATTTAGGAAAACCTGGAGATTTTATTAATATTATTGCTGCATCTTGTAATGTTGCTAATATTGAAGGTGTAGTATTTCTAGGTTCTCCAATATATGCAATTCCAATAATTAGATTAGGAATACCTGATGTTGTTATTATAGATGATACATGTATATCAGGTAGAATTGTTGAAGAGTGTATTAAACATTCTATATCTATAATAACTATATCAGACTCTACAACATTCTTAGCTCAAAATATATCTGGAAAAGATATTAATGAGAAGATTGATAATTTATTAAAAAGTGGTATAGTGTATGTTGATAATATTGATAATGCTGTTGAAATTGCAGTATTAACATGTCTCAAAATTCATGGTAAGAAGATTATTAATATTGTTAAGAATCTAAATTTAGATGCTTTAAATATTGTTAAAGATTGTGATTATTGTGGTGAATGTGTTAAAGTTTGTCCACTTAATTTAGATATTGTAGATGCTATTAAGAAGCTTAGAGATGGTAATGAGGAAGCTATTGTTAATATAGTTAAAAGATGTGTATGGTGTGGGTTATGTGAAGATAAATGTCCAAAGAAGGTTAGATTATTAACACTATTTTCTAAATATTTGCAAAATATAGAAATATCAATTAGCACTAGAGCATCACCACTATCAGATCAGGTAATTAGATCTATAGGTGCACCTATAGTTCTTGGAGAAATTCCTGGTGTTATAGCGTTTGTAGGTTGTTTAAATATTAGAGAGAGTGTTGAAGATATTGTTAAGATAGTTCATGAACTCTTAAAGAGAGGTTTCATAGTAATAACTTCAGGCTGTATCTCACAACTAGTTGGAAAGTATAGAACTGAGGAAGGATTATCACTATATGAAGAGTATGGTGAACTTGGTAGAGGATGTATCATAAATATTGGTACATGTACAGCACTTTCAGAAGTCTCTGGAATCGCTATTAGAGTTGCAAACATCTTTGCAGGTAGGAAAATTAAAGGTAATTATGAGGAAATTGCAGACTACATATTGAATAGAGTTGGCGCATGTGGTATAGGTTGGGGAGCTTCAACCCATAAAATACTTTCAATAGCTGTAGGATTTCTAAGACTTGGAATACCAATCATAGTTGGACCACAATGTTCAAAACTTGGAATATCTCTTGAAGGAGTTGATGTAGAGAAGTTTGTTGGTATTGATATGAAGACTGGTAAGAAAGTTCCTACAGGACCTGCACCACAACACTTACTATATCTAGCTAAGACACCTGAAGAATGTTTAATAATGGCTGTTAAGCTATGCATAAGACCTGGAGATACATCAAAAGGTAGAGCTGTCAAACTATCTCACTACATAGATCTTTACAAGAAGTTTTATGGAAAACTACCACCAGACCTACACCTATTCATTAGAGATGAAACAGATATACCAATAACGTACAAGGATGAGGTAATGCAGTATTTAAAGGAGGTTGGTTGGAAACCATGGGAATACATAAGCACAGATGTAACAATATCTGAGAGAGTATACTCACAATATAGGAAGTAGCTTTTTCAAATATTTACAATTATAAAAGTATAAATACCACCGTTCATTAATTGTTTACGTAGACTATACTACATGTAGTATTTAACATTTACAGGAATATTACCTACTCCACTTCCTGTATTAATTGTCAATTAACAATTATAAAAAATGTTTTACTAGACTACTCACGTATAGACATGACTGTAAATGTCTCAAGTAAAGATCTTTAAAGATGAATTAACAGTTAAGAGACAACTAACATTTAACGATATTCCAGTTGATGTTAGTTTATCGTATGAAGGTGAGAGAATTAGAAAACAGGATATGTATGTTGAATTTGGTGGTGTTAAAGTTCAACATAAATTTGAACTTTTCAGAGTTTCTGAAAATGTTGAAGATGGTAAGATAGTTCTCATAGGTCCTGACATTGATGAATTTCCTGAAGGTTCTGCACATCAACCTCTAGGTATAATTGTTGAGGCTTATGGTAAGGAGTTGAAACCTGAGGCTGAAGGTGTATTTGAGAGAAAACTACACTACTACATGAACTGGATACAGGGAGTAATGCATACTGGTAGTCGTGATGATATTTGGATTAGAATTAGTAAGAGAGCTGTAAAGGCTGGTCTGAGATTTGAACATATCGGTAAGGTCTTGATGAGACTTTACAAAGCTGACTTTCCAATTATTGAAAAGATTCAGGTCACATTTATAACAGATCCTAAAGAAGTTGAAAAAGCTCATGCTGAAGCTATCAAGATTTACAAAGAGAGAGATGAGAGAGTTCTTGGAATTAGAGAGGAAGATGTAGACACATTCTACGGATGTGTACTATGTCAATCATTTGCACCAACACATGTATGTGTAATAACTCCTGAAAGACCAGCAAATTGTGGAGCTATAACTTGGATTGATGCTAAAGTTGCAGCTACACTAGATCCAAAAGGTCCAATATTCCCAATACAGAAAGGAAATTGTATTGATCCTATAGGTGGTGAGTATGAGGGTGTTAATGAGATTGTTAAGGTAAAGTCTCAAGGTGCAGTAACTTCAGTAAAGCTTCATAGTGTATTTGAAAATCCACATACATCATGTGGATGTTTTGAAGCGATAGTATTCTACATACCTGAAGTTGATGGATTTGGTATTGTAAGTAGAAAATACACAGGAAATACACCAATAGGACTAAACTTCATACAGATAGCAAACATGATTAGTGGTGGAAAACAGGTAAGTGGATTTGTAGGAATAGGACTTCTATATTTGAGAAGTAGAAAGTTTCTACAGAAAGAGGGTGGTTGGAGTAGAATTGTATGGATGGACTCACACACTAAAGAGAGAGCTAGAGATTGGATACCTAAAGAACTTGTAGATAAAATACCAACAGAGAAAGAAGTTCAAACAGTAGATCAATTAAAAGAATACCTAATCAAAGTTGGACATCCAATTACAAAACTATGGGCTGAGGCAGTAACTGTACAAGAAGTCAAACCTGCAGAAGCTAAGGTTGAGATTAAGGTTGAGGAGAAGCCTAAAGTAGAGGTTAAGCCTGAAGCTAAACCTGTTATTGAAGAGAAGAAGGTTGAGGAAAGAGTTGTTGAAGCTAAACCTGCTGAGAAGGTTGTTGAAGAGTTACCTACATCAGAACTTCTCAAGTATGGTATACCAATAATGCCACTATCAATAACTTTGAAGAATGTAAAGATAAGAATTGGTAAAGTAATAATTAAGAAAGAGGAAAGTGAGAAAAAGTAGTCTAGAAGGATAGTTATGGAGGATAGAAGAAGAATTAAAATAAACATACTAGACATATTGAATATAGGATCATTAATATGTAAACTTATTGGTGAAGATTTTAATAATGTTAAGAGTATTGAACTTGAAGATGTTGAAATTGATCTTGAAAGTATTGAGATAGTTGTAAAACCTGTAAAGATTGTTCATAGGAAAGTTGAGAAGATAGAGAAGGTTGTTGAGAAAAGACCTGAAACTGAGATAGTGGTCAAGCCTGAGGTTAAGGAAGAGAAGAAGGTTTCTATTGAACTAGTTCCAAGATTGGTAGCTCCAGAGATAGAGCTTGTAGAAGTTCCAACACCAAGACTTCAATGGAAAGGTAAGATAAACACTGTCAAGATTGGTGCAACACGAAGTGAAGGTGGTACTAGAGAGATAACTTATGTTCTTGGTGGTCAAGAATCTCCACAACTTTATGTAAATTCTACTACCTTCCATAGACCTATAATATCTATGGATGTTTTTGATATGAAGATACCACTACCAAGAGCTGTCAAGTCTAGTATTGGTGAAGATGTTCTAGATAATCCTCCTGAATGGGCTAGAGTATGTGTTGAGAAGTTTAATGCTGATATGGTTAGTCTACACCTAATTAGTACTGATCCAAAGTTGAGAGATACATCACCTAAAGAGGCTGTTAAAGTAGTTGAGGAAGTATTACAGGCTGTTAAAGTTCCAATATTTATTGGTGGTTCAGGTAATCCTAAGAAAGATTCTGAATTATTTAAAGAGATTTCTGAAAGATTTTCAGGTGAGAGACTTCTACTAAGTCCAGTTACTCTAGATATGAAGCTTGAAGATGTCATACCTGTAGTTAAGAAGGGTAATCATGCTGTGGTTGCATCAGTAACAATGAATATTGATCAAGCAAGACAATTAACGAGAAAATTATTAACTTGGTTATCTCCAAATGACATAACTATAGATCTATACGCTGCAGGTATTGGATATGGTTGGGAATACTCATTCTCAGCTATGGAACGTGCAAGATTAGCAGCATTTTCAGGTGATTCAGAACTTCAATATCCTGCTATTGGTGCAGCATCTAATGCATGGGGTGCACGTGAAGCATGGATGAAGATGGACCCATTTTGGGGTCCTAGAGAGATTAGAGGACCTCTATGGGAGATAATTACAGCATTATCTCTAGTTATGGTTGGTATTGATCTAATACTTACACTACATCCATTAACTGTGAAGGTTGTTAAAGATATTTGTGAGAAGTTGAGTAATATTGATGTTAGTGATGGCGATTATGAAAAATATCTTGAGTGGATTGGTAAGCCTATAAGTGTGAAGATGTAGCTATGCCTAAGATAACTAAATTAACGCCAATACAGATATATAGACTATTACCAAAGACTAACTGTAAGGCTTGTGGAGAGGAAAGTTGTATGGCATTTGCAATAAAGCTACTTAATCTACAGACAAGCATTGAGAAATGTAGACCACTAGTTGAAGATGAGAAGTATAGGAAAAATTATGAAGAATTGAAGAGGTTATTAAAGCCTTCAGTTAGAGAGGTAGTAATTGGTAGAGGTGAGAAATCTGTAAAGATTGGTGGTGAATATGTAATGCATAGACATGAATTGACATATATGAGGAAGACTGTCATAGCAGTACTAGTTGAAGATTCTATGAGTCAGGAGGTTATAGATTCTAGAATTGAACTAATTAAGAAGTTCAGATTTGAATATCTTGATAAAGTATTGACATTAGATGCAATTGCAATAAAATTTTCTTCAGGAGATTTTGATAGATTTTTAAAAGTTTTTGAGTATGTAAGATCTAGAATAGATAAGCCAATAATAGTATGTTCTCTAAATCCCAAGTTGTATGAGAAGATTGGAGAATTGTTGAGAGATGAGAGACCGCTAATATATGCAGTTACTAGAGATAATTGGCATATAATGGTTGATATAGCTAAAAAGTTTGATTGCCCATGCACAGTAATGCATGTTGGTGATTTGAGAACATTAATATCTCTAGTGAATGCTGTTAAGAAGAGAGGTGTAGAAGATATATGTATAGATCCTGGACTTATACCTACAAAACTCGGATATAGTATTAAGACTAGCACACTGTTGAGATGGCTTGCATGTAATGAAGAGTATGAACTTGCTGGATATCCTATTGTTACATCAACAGTACCAGTATGGTGTTGTGACGGTGATTATACTCAAAAGGTGGTACTAGAATCTTGCATTGCTGCACTTATGATTATTAGATATGCTAGTCTACTAATAATGTATAGTCCTGAAGCAGTTACATACTTGCCAGTTGTCGTATTGAGAGAAAACTACTATAGTGATCCTAGAAGACCAACAACAATACAGCCAGGTCTTAAAGAGATTGGTAAGCCTAGTGAGAAGTCTCCAGTACTTGTAACCTGTAATTATGCGTTAACATACTCGATAGTGACTTCAGATTTAGAGAAAGGTAAGGTTGATGCTTACCTACTTGTAATAGATACTGAAGGATATGCTGTAGATGTTTCAGTTGCTGCTGACAAGTTTAGACCTGAAAAGATTGCAGAGTTGATAAAGTCCACTGGTATTGAGTCTAAGGTTAAGCATAGATATTTGATAATTCCTGGAAAAGCAGCAAAACTTGCTGGATCTATTGAGGAAGTTACAGGTTGGAAAGTTATTGTAGGTCCTGTAGATTCATCAGAACTTCCAAACTTCATAGAGAAGCATTGGAAGAAGATTGTTGAAGGTGGCTAGATAGTAGATTAGTATTTTAATACTTTCAGAATAATCATCTATGTGAGTGTTAGATGTGACACTCCTATAAGTGTTGGAGATGGTGTAGAACTCACAGTATGTGTAGACAGTGAGATTAAGCATGTAATAGCTACATTAAACATAGATATGAGACAGGTAGGTAACAAGTTGAAGTTTTTAGAAGAATTGAGAGACTTCATAAAAAGTCAATGTGGTGAAGAATTTAATATTGTAAATACAGGTTCTGAACCAAGACTTGTACATGTAATCTCAGTATCTAGTGAAGATGTTGATAAGACAATTATTGATGTAGCACTAAACTTCATAAAAGAGAAATTGAATAACTGCAATGTTACTAGTAAGATAAGTGAACTCTTATCAAAATATAAAACGACAGGTAGAAAATCTAAAACTACGAGAAGAAAAAGCTCATAAGATACCTACATAGTCTAGTCACAGAATAGGATGACAGCATATTTCATAGAACTAGATGAGAAGACTAGAGAGGCGATAAGAGAGATATTATCATCAATGATAAATCCTGTAAAGATAGTTCTATATAAAGACAAGTTCTGTGAATGGACTGAGATAGACTGGTGTAGAGTTACTGAAGAACTTCTACGTGAAATTGCAAACTTATCACCAAATAGTAAGATAATATTTGAAGAACGTAGACTTAGCGATAATTTAGATCTTGTAAAGTTATTAGAACCAAACATAACTTCCAGAGTTAAAGTTCCTGTAATGTGTATTGGAGATAACTGTGAGATAGTCTACATGGGAGCTCCTGTTGGTGAAGAAATTAGAACACTACTAGACTCAATACTTCTAGTATCAACACGAAGAACAAATCTAAGTCCAGAAGTTCGTAATGAGTTGAAGAAGGTTTTAGAAAATCTTCAAAGAAGACTATACATAGTCACACTGGTAACACAGGCATGTCCATACTGTCCATATGCAGCATCACTAGCAAACAGTTTTGCAGTTGAGGGAAATGGAAAGATAGTATCTATAGTTTATGATGCATCTCTAGATCCAGAATTAGCTGAAGAATATGGTATAACAATGGTTCCAGCAGTAATAATGGGATTAGAAGGTTTCAAAGGTAGGTTAGAATTTATCGGTATTCCAACAGAGAATGATGTACTTGAAAGAATAATTGAACATATTAGACTTGGAAGGTAGTTAAAGATGGCTGAATATAGAATAATTTTAATAACAGGAAATATACATAAGAAGATTGAAGTTGAGAAAATATTATCAGAATATGAAAATACATTCATAGTAGATATAGAACCAAATATAAAGAAGGTAGAGATACAGGATGATGATATCTCAAAAATTGCTAGAAATGCTATTGCAGAAATAGCAAAGATATTGAAACCTAGAAAGAACACGTACGTAGTATTGGAAGATGATGGATTATACATAGATGCTCTTGGAGGATTTCCAGGACCATACTCAGAGTATGTATATAGGACTATTGGACTTGATGGAATATTAAAACTGATGAAGAATATTCAAAATAGAGAAGCAACATTCAGAGCTGCATTAGGAGTATATACGCCAAGTGGATCTATTGAAGTTGTACAGGGTATATGTAGAGGATACATTGCTGAGAGTAAGAGAGGTAGTGAAGGATTTGGATATGATCCAATATTCATACCTGAAGGATATGATAAGACATTTGCAGAACTTGGAATTGAAGAGAAGTGTAAGATTTCTCATAGAGCTAGAGCATTTAGAAAACTTGCAGATTTAATAATTAGCGGAGTCTTGAAGTAATTAGACTGTATAGAACAATTGCAAATAAACCACATACAAATGCGAAGAGTATACATGTCAGAATCATATTTATCTTAACAATATCACTACCATGTTTAAATACTGCACATCTCGCATAAAATATATCTTTAGAACTATACATAGCTTTTATCTGAGATTTCAATGTCATTAAATACATAGTGTAATTACCAATATTAAACTTATTATCAACATTAAGACCTTCACAATATAGTACATCAACATCTTTTGGAACTATTAATATTATATTCTTAAGATTAGACATGCTGTATACCATTATAGTACAGATATTCTTTGAACTACATGACAATATATTTGTAAGTGATATAACAGGATATGCAGATATTGTACCTATAGTTTTAATATGCTGTTCTATAGCATATATATTAAATCTCATATATCTAGCTTTACCAACTTTAAATTTAATATTTGCACTTGAGTAATTACAGATAATGTATGTACCATTATATGTACAGTTTAGTCTTGATAATGTACTATTACCTATATGTTCACCACATTTTAATAGTAGTATAACATATTTTTGATAATAATCTTTAATTTTTGCTATATTACATTTATACATGCTTGATAGTTTTAGCATATTTTTTAGATATTGTGTTAGTGATATTGCACTTACTGTATGTATTGATAGTGTTATTGATACTGCTATTAGTATTGTAACTATTGCAAATATCTTTACTACATTCTTTACATTTCTAATCTTCATTATGGTTCAGGTATTTCAATGTTAGAAGGTATTAATTTTTCTCTCTTAAGATTATTTAGAAATTTAACTATGTGAAGTCTAACTACCTTAGATCCACAATTAAAGCAGTATGGTTTACCATCAATTATTGCATATACTCTAGGTGATCCACATACTACACATCTCTTCTTACTCTCCTCCATACCTCTTGGTATTGTGTGGTAAATATTTAATAGTAGTTTCGTTAGGTATTTTAGGATCTTCAAGAACTATCTAGTTGCCGTTGTGAGATGTCTCGATGTGATGTGATGAAGATGCTTCCTGAGAGGATAGTTGACTTACTCATGATTAGAGGATTTAGGAAGCTAACTCCAGTTCAGGAGTATGCTATTCCTAGAGTCTTATCAGGATCTAATGTTCTGATAATTGCACCTACAGGTAGTGGTAAGACTGAGGCAGCTTTTCTACCACTGCTGGCTAGATTATTGAAAATTCGTGAGGAGAGAGAGCTAGAACCTGGAATATATATTCTCTATGTATCTCCTCTTAGAGCTCTTAATAGAGATCTTTTAGAAAGATTGAGATGGTGGTGTGAAAATCTAAATTTGAAAATTGCTGTTAGACATGGAGATACAGATGTTAGAGATAGAGCTAGACAGAGTAGAGAACCTCCACATGTATTAATAACAACTCCAGAGATGTTACAAGCAATTTTACTAGGTAGAAGACTTAGAGAACACTTGAAGAAGCTTCAGGCAATAATTATAGATGAAGTTCACGAACTTGTTGAAGATAAGAGAGGTGTTCAACTCGTAGTTACCTTAGAGAGAATTAGAAGACTTGTTGGTAGAGATATACAGATTGTAGGACTATCAGCAACAGTTGGTGATCCAGACACAGTTGCGAAGTTTCTTGTAAGATCTGGAGATAGGTATGATATTGTACAAGTTTCACATATTAGAGAGATGATACTCGACGTACTATACCCAACACCTACAGATGAAGATGTTAAAATTGCTGAGAAGATATATGCAACTCCTGATGTAGCATCAAAATTGAGAGTTATTAAAGAGATTGTTGAGAAGGAAGGTCCTGCAATAATATTTGTAAATACTAGATCCATGGCTGAGAGTTTAGCCGCTAGATTTCATGCATGGCTAGGACCTGACTATCCAATAGCTGTACATCATGGCTCACTATCAAAGACTGTTAGAGAAGGAATTGAGAAGCTGTTGAGAGAAGGTAAATTGAAAGCTGTTATAGCAACTTCAAGTCTAGAACTTGGTATAGATATTGGACATATAAATATAGTAATACAATACACAAGTCCACATCAAGTAACTAGACTTGTACAGAGAGTAGGTAGGAGTGGACATAGATTAGATAAAATACCAAAAGGAGTGATAGTAGTTCACGATCTATTTGATGCACTTGAATCTATAGTAATTGTATTAAAAGCAAAACAAGGATATCTAGAACCTGTAAAAATACCTGAAAAACCATATGATGTAATGTGTAATCAAATATCAGCATGTGTATTAGTTAAAAATAGGTGGAGTATTGATGAACTTTACGAACTATTCAAAAATACATACCCATATAAAGATCTATCTAAAGAAGAATTATTAAAAGTTATAGAATATATGAGTGATGTATTAAATCCACCACTAATATACTATAGAAGAGATAAGAATATAGTAGAAAAACCTATAAGAAGAAGATCAAGATTAGAATTATACAAATACTTCACAAATAATCTATCAATGATACCTGAAGAAAAGCAATACTATGTTATTGATAAGAATAGTGGTGAAGTTATTGGAGTTCTAGATGAAGCTTTCGTAGCAGAGTATGCACAACCAGGTCTAAAATTCGTGTTTAGAGGTAAGGTATGGGTCATAGATAACGTATTTAAGGATAAGATTATAGTTGAAGAAGCTAAAGATCCTATAGGTGCAATACCTGCATGGATTGGTGAAGAGATACCAGTACCATATGATATAGCTCAATCAGTATTAGATTTACTTGAGGAGATAGAATTTTTATGGAAAAGCTATAAATCTTATAGAGATGTTGTTGAACATTTATATGAAAAACTGAATATATCTAGAGAAACTATAGAGAAAGTAGTTAGGAAAGTTATTGAGCATATATCTATGGGATATCCAATACCTGGAAAGCGTAGAGTAGTTATAGAAAATATAGGGAGTATATATGTTATATACATAATGCTTGGAACATTAGGTAATAAGACTCTATCTAGAATACTTGCAGAGTTAATATCAAGTAATTATGAAGTATCTGTGAAGGAGTATGCTGATCCTTATGCGATAGTTCTAGAGTTAGGAAGTGAATTACCTGTTGAAGAGATATCTAAAACAATTCTCGAGCTTGGTAAGCTTAGTGAAGAGGAAATTGAAGAGCTTGTTGCAAAGACTATGCTAAAATCAGGATCTTTTAAGAGAAGATTTATACATGTTGCTAGAAGATTTAATGCAATACCTAAAGACGCAGATTCAAGTTCAATATCAATATCAGCACTAATTGATGCTTTTAAAGAAACTCCTGTTATTGAAGAAGCAGCTAAAGAATATATGAGTAAGGATGTAGATATTGAATCACTATTAAAATTTGTTCAAAATGTTAGAGAAGGTATAGAGATCTCTACAATAAAGACAACAGAACCAACACCACTTACTAGAGAGATATTGGAGAGAGTTAGTGGTAAGTTTGAACTTTCAGGTCCTGAAGGTCATAGATTGATGATTAAATTAACATTTAGATCTAGAATCTTAAATGAGATTATAACACTAATATGCTTAGAATGTTTTAACTATATTACAAAACCTGTTAGAGAGTTACTACAATTAGATACCTATAGATGTCCTATATGTGGATCAGATAATCTAGGTCTAGTTAAGATGAGTGAAGAGAAAGTTAAAACTATATGTGAAGATCTTAGAAAGAGATCGAGAAGACAGGAGGTTGAACATGTTAGAAATATACTAATGAAGACTTCAGAGTTATTGAAGAAGTATGGTAAGAAAGTTATTCTTGCATCCTGTATTAAAATACCTATAGAGAGTCTAGAGTATGTGGTTAAAAGTATTGAAAATATAGATAATGTTGATGATATTATTGATAAGCTATTTACTATAGAGAAAGAATATATTAGACAAAGATTTTTCAAGTAATGTACATAGATAATCATATGTCCTATCTATAATATTCTTCTCATACGTGAGACCATCAGGATCAACATACTTTCTACACCATCTATCTAAGAATTGTAGTAACTTATCCTTATCCATCTTAATAATCTCACCATCTCTATATATGCATATTGGAGGAATATCACAGTCAGCTAGACCATATACATGACTATAAGAACCAACACACTTTCCAGAAAATATCAATGTTCCTATAGCTGTTTTAACATGATCAGAAATTACAGGTCCAAGCTTGACCATATCTGTACTATGTCCGAGATATTTTACATATCCTTTAGTATTTTTAACATTTGAAAATGTTGTACCTGCACCTAAATTAACAAATCTACCAATGTACGAATCTCCAATATATCCATGATGTTCAGCATGTGTATACACGTCTATTATAGAATTCTTAATTTCACATCCAACAATAGCCTTTCTATATATTACAGTTCCATCTCTAATTTTACAATTTCTCATTAATTCACATAGATATAATACACATCTCTTAGGTAGTTCAACATTACTAACTTCAGAGTCTATAACTATCCTGAAATTGCTAATTTTTAAAATATTGCATACATATTCTAGATATTCTACATTCATCTTAATAATATCAACTATAGAATTTACAACATTGCTATCGTAATTATATGTTAACGTTATCTTGTATATGTCTGTAATATTATTAATATCTTTAGTTTTTAATATTGGTATTCTATTCATAAATTCCACATCCTTAGGAACGTAATTTGCAGGTATTATACCAACATAGTCATACTTTTCTAATATTTTTTCAATATTTTTCCTATCACGATAATTTACATATTCTATATTTACCCTACTGATATCTAACAACTTTTCACATATAAACTCTCCATATATTTTAATCCAATCAAACGCTAGGTAGTCTCTAACTAGTGCTACTATATCTATGGGATATCTATAGTTTATATATGTGTTCAGTATAGTATATTCAAAAAATCTTAATCCTCCAATAATTATATTTTGTACAGGTGTTGTAAGTGTTATAGGATAGAATTGAGAAGTTATGTCTGGTCTCTCTACAGTTACTATACAGTCAACTTTCATGAGAGAATATATTTAAAGCTAGATATTTAACATATGTGCGACAGACATGTACGTACCTAAGACTCTAATGATAGGGAGATGTTGGAGATGTGGAAAGAGAATATACAGATATGATGAATATTATGCATGTCCAAAATGTGGAGCATTATACTGCCCGACCTGTTATAGAAAGACTTTTGGTAAATGTCCCTGTGATCAAACACCACTAGAACCTAAATAGGTATTATTATGATTATTAGAGGACTAGTAGCTATAACTAGAAATCACAATGTAAGATCTCTAAGTATAGTTACTCAAGATAATACACTATTTACAATACAGCAAATATCAAATACAAAATATGTAAGTCTAGTTAAAGATGGTAAATCAATACATATAGAAGATGAAGTCGATAAATATATAACATTTCTAAAATCTTTCATATCGATAATAAACATAGTGTCGCAAATTTCACAATCAAGATATTACACATTCTTAGGAGAGTTTAAATACAATTTTAAAAAGAAGAAATTTAACTATGAACCATATGTTGACTTAATGAAGAAAGTTAGTATTAAAGTATCTACAAAGAGTGTTCAAATAGTTGTTGGAGATGTTGTTAAGAAGTTTAAGAGATCAAAATCAGGATATACACCAGAATTTTTAATTAATACTATTGAAGAGATTTTGAATAGAATGATAGAATGGAGATAGATTTAGACTACATTTCTAGAAGAGTTATTAGAAAATTAGAATTCTCTGGATTTAGTAAAGATGTATATTTTGAAGTACTTGGTGGTAGTATAGTTTCTCTATCAAGACATGGTGAGTGGTGTGTTGTATATGTTAAAGTTAGCGATATCTTTGATAAGTATAGAAAAGTTATTGATAGTGTTGTAGATTACTTAAGGTATGATATAGTATATTTTGCAGATATTTCTTATAGTGATATCTCATTGAGAAAAATTAAGGTAGAACATGATATTTCTATTATTGAGAAGTGTAAGAAATATATGAGATTACTATCATCTATAAGTGAAGGTCAGTGGTTTGATCATATCAGATCAAGAGAAAAATTTCATGGTAGAGCTACTGTAGATTTGATAAGAGTTATAAGAGTTTTAGAAGAAATGCAAGTTGTTGAACCTGTATGGAGGAAGTGGGGTATGGGTTCTCAACATACTCTCAAAGTTAAGAAGAAGTTAAGTAAAGGAGAACTTGCATACTATCTTTTAAGATTATTAAACGTTGCTGTAGAGAAGAGTCTAAAAAGATGATGAAGGACACAGTTCTGAATGTGATGAAGGTTGGGGGTTCTGATCAGCCTTGGCCACTTCGCTCACCTTTCGCTAAGGGTGTGTAGTCATCATTCTCAATCTTAAAGAATTTAGCAGAATCTCCTAATATAGCTTTAACTTCTTCCATATTTTTAAATGGTCTTCTTCTAATTATTAGACTAATCTTATGATCATCTAGTCCTGGTATCTTTCTCAAAATCTTCATACTTGCAGAATTTATATCTACAGGATATGGTATTCCTATAACAGATCTTGGAAGATGATCTACAACTACAACATCAATCCAAGTATCTAGCTTAATCTTTTCAGGAATATACACTATCAGTGGGTATGAACCAACCTGTCTTGCATATGTTCCATCACTATCATACATTTCAGTATATAATTTTCTGAGAATTGTTCCCTTTGGTAATATTCTTCTTAAGTTTTCAATATCAAATACATGTCTTACCCAATATCTAAATGATTCAATATATTTTCTATGTCTTCTAATGTTTCTATAAACTATATCTCTCATATTCCATAGAGGTGTTCCAGGAAATACTGTTGCAAGTCTAATATTGACTCTCCTAACTTTAATATTATTTTCAAGTAATTTTTCAAGAAATTGTCTATTTAGTATATATGTTTCCTTTGTCTCTCCTGGAAGTCCAAGTACAAAATTTATTCCTGGTAGTAGATGTGGCATTCCATTCCATCCTCTTACCTGTCCTATATTACTTACAATTTTTACTGCTTCAAATGCTTCTTCTGGATATACTTTCAAATTATTATTCTTAACAACTCTAGGGTCTGCTGTTTCAATACCCATTGCAGCTACATCTCCAGGTGTGTGATACATCATTATAATTTTAATACATTCTATACTCTCTCTCTGCCAGTGATATACTGTTCCTGGATTTACATTATCTATATGTAGTGTTTCTAAATCTCTAGCAACACTTCTAATACCATGAAAGAGTTTTTCTAATATTTCAGGATTTGGTTTTGGAAATTCTAATTTACCTATATCATGAGCTTTGTATGTAAGTATGTCAGCTTGTCTACCAATTCTGAAGTTTTTAACACCCATATTGTAAAGTGCTTCAACTTCCTTAACTATAGCTTTAACATCTCTCATAAGTGGATAACCTCTTCTAACTGTTGTACAGAAGCTACATCCACCTGTTATATATCTTGGACATGATCTATATGTCTCAATTTCAACTATAAGATTCTTCATATAGCATGGATGTTGAGTAACTATCTTAGCTCCAATTATTGAAAATTTATTAATATATCTATCATCTTCATGAATTTGTGATAGATCTACACTATTTATATTTAGAGAATTCTTAACTAACTCATATATTACTATGTCTGGATCTCCACTTACTACAATATCAAAATATTTTCTAAATATTGATGGATGAATTGCTATCTCACCACCTTCAGATATGTATCCAAACCTTGCTACAGGTCCACAAATTACCTTTACTTTTGCCTTAACTGTTGTAGATATGTTTAATATTTCTTCAAAAGTTATTGGACTATACTTCAAATATCTTCCTGGTGTTGTAACTCCAGATATCAGTATGAATAAATTCCAATCCTTCTTTAATAATTCTCTACAAGTTCTTACCTGATCTATAGTTACGTATGTTATATTTGCTGACTTATCTACACTCCATATAGCTCCAGCAATATATCTAGGATAGATATCTAGGTATGGTGGTACTCCAAGTCCTGCAGGTTCATCACTATACCCATCCAATATTAAGATATTCATAAACAACTATCAGAATTCTAAATCTAGTATAGTCATGTTAAGCATTTCAGTTCCCCGAAAAACTCTTCATTAATTCTGCGACGAGGTTGTTCATCATGAATACATATTAAGAAAAGATTTTTTAAGCTAACTACATTTGGATATGTAGCATGGTACTATTAGACGTACTTGCAAATGCTATGGTAATGATAAAGAATGCAGAAGCTAGAGGTCACAAACAGGTAGTTATATGGCCAATATCTAAACTTGTTGGTAATGTTTTGAGAGTTATGCAGAAGTATGGATATATTGGAGAGATAGAGTATATAGATGATGGTAGAGGTGGAAAATTCATAGTACATCTATTAGGAAAGATAAATGATTGTGGAGTAATTAAACCTAGATTTCCTGTAAAGTATAGAGACATACCTAAATGGGAAGAGAAGTACCTACCTTCAAGAGATGTTGGAATACTCATACTATCAACATCTAGAGGCGTCATGAGCCATATAGAAGCTAAACAAAATAAGATAGGTGGAGTACTACTAGCATACGTATACTAGAAAGCACATAATTAATGTCTAAACCTTAGCCTAGCTATTACGACAATTTTAAATACCTAAGATATTCGTTACTAGATTGCTAAGTATGTCTTCAGAGAGGTCTGAGTCTAGTGTTGATGTTAAGCAAATTGCTAGTAAGCTTAGACTGTTGTTAAAGTTGAAGCGTGAGTTACCTAGTGAGCAGAGAAGATTGTTGAAGCTTAGGATGTTGATGGAGAGAAGAGAGCCTAGATGGATGAGGATGGATGAGTGGAGATTTTGGAGAATTGAGAGACAGGAGAGATGGAGAAGACCTAAAGGTCTAGATAACAAGATTAGACATCAGAGGAAGGGTTATCCACCAATGGTTAAAGTTGGGTATAGACAGCCAAAGGCTGTTAGAGGTCTACATCCATCAGGTTTTGAAGTAGTTAGAGTCTTCAGACCTGAAGATCTAGATAAGATAGATCCTTCTAGACAGGCAGTAGTTATAGCATCTACAGTGAGTAAGAGGAAGAGAATAGAGATAATTAAGAAGGCTATGGAGAGGAATATCAAGGTTATAAATCTAACATATAGAGATATGATGGAAATTTTGAATGCATCAAATATAGAGGAAGTTAAAAAACTTATACAGGAAGCTAGAGGTGAGTAGAGATGGTAGATGTAAAGAGATTAGCAGCTGAAATTCTTGGTGTTGGAGAATCTAGAGTTAAAATACTACCTGAAGCACAGGAAAGGTTAGAAGAAGTATCAACTAGAGCAGATGTTAGAAGATTAATAAAGGAGGGATTGATTGTTGTTGAACCTAAGAAAGGAAATAGTAGAGGTAGATGGAGAATTAGACATGAAAAGAAGAAGAAAGGTAGGAGAAGAGGATATGGAAGTAGAAAGGGTCCAAAAACTGCAAGACAAGATCCAAAGAGAGCTTGGATTAATAGAATTAGAACGTTGAGAAGATATCTAAAATATCTCAAAGATAATGGTATTATAGATACAAAAACTTGGAGAAAGTTGTATAGGATGGCTAAGGGTGGATATTTCAGAGATCTAAGTCACTTAAAGCAGTACTTGATAACTAATAAGATTGTACCACCTGAAAAGATTAGATAAAATTACTCAGCTTCTGCAATAGCTTTCTCCTCTTCTTTAAGTATTGGTGGAAGTTCTATACCCATCTTCTTAAACATACCTTCAAATCTTCTTAATATTCTCTCTTTAACTTCTTCAAAATGTTCAGGTAGCTTCTCTGGTTCTAGACCATTTTTCAAATATATTGAGAATCTTGTCTTATACAATTCCTCATTTGTTGATTTCAACATCTTTGCATAGTTTGCGATATGTTCACCCTTAATTCTAGATTCGTCTGGAAATATCTCTTCACTATGAGGAACTTCTATACCAACATCTACAACACCTTTAAGTGTTGCAAATATTCTACAACCTTTAACAGGTCTGTGTAGACCTATGTCTAGTATAGCTTCTCTAAAACCTTTCATCCATGCTTTAAGTCCTGCTAATATTCCTGTTAGGTATGCTGCAGATGTATTCTTTAAACTTCCTTTCCATCCAAATGCTCTCAATTCATCACTTGAAGCCCATACGTGTGTTAAATCTCCTATTGGTGTTGCAGTTACTACCTGCACTATAATTCTATAATTTGTCTTTCTAACAACAAGTCTAGGTTTACCACTTTTAATCATCTTTCTCCTCTTATAGTAGTTAGTCTTACCTTCACGTCTTCTCCTATGCTTAACCTTATATCTAGGTCCTCTAGCCATCCTCAGGTCAAAGACCAATATCAGACCTATTAATAAGTTGTTCGATTTTAGGAAAAACAATTTAAATATTGGAAAACGTAGAGGATATAGCTACCTCACGACAGGGGTGTGAAATCCCCTGAATGAGTGAGGTAGCCTTGCGGCCGTACTCAATCTTTATCATTTAGAGAAAGCTTATTTATACCTAGAAACTTCAACATACGATGCCTAAGGAGATATTCTTGGTAGAACTCTGGAAGAGATATGCAGATCAGGCAGATGAGATTAGAGTTAAGAGGTATGATAAGTATGTGAAATTGAAGGCTAGATTAAAGAAGTATCTATACGTAATTAAACTACCACCTGAATGGGCTAACAGCATACTTGAAGAATATAAGAGTAAGGGTAAGACAATCATAGAATTTTAATTAAAAAGTTAAAAATTTATGAATATATTACTACTACCATCACTACATGGTGAAGTTGATCTTTATCTAAACTTAATACTCATTGGTGAGTATATATTAGAAAATTCAAATCATAGAGTTAAGATATTTGACGTAAATCTATACTATGATGTTGATAGAAATAACTTAGATATTGAAAAACTTGAAGAAGATATTAAACAATACTTAGAATGGGCTGATGTTGTTGCATTATCATCATATAAGATGTATATTCACAACGACTTAATACTAGTGAACATTATTAGGAGATTGAGAAATGATATTCCAATAATAATAGGTGGTTGGGGACCAACATGCTTTCCTGTTGAATATTTAAAAATATTTAAACCATATGCAATATTGAGAGGTGTTCATGGTCAATCATTAAGACCAATGATAAAAATTCTAGACAAGATAGATAGAGGTGATCCTATAGGTGATTTAGAGAGTGTTGGATATATTGACACTAATGGTGAAATTATACTAAACAAGTTAGATATAGTCCCTGATCCTAGAGAATTACCAACAATATCTTGGAATATTGAAAAATTTGATATGAATCCTGAAAACTATGTTGAAGATGGTTCAATACTATTTCCAATCTTATGTAGTCTTGCATCATGTCCAAAATATTTTAGAAATCCATGCATATATTGTAGTATTGGAGAACAAGTCTTAAGATATGTTGAAGAGTATGGTAAAGATACTTTTGAAAAGATAATTAAACCAAGGTTAACATACTTCAACTATAAGAGAGCTGTTAATGAGATAGAAAATGCATACAATCTATTCACTAGAATTAAAAATGCTGAAAGATTTAGTGTTGTAATTGTTGATGATTGTTTAACTCCACATAACTTTAAACTACTTCTTGAAGAGATTGTCAATAGAGGTTTAGATAAAGTATTATCATCATTAAAATTTCAAACAAGACCTGAATATGTCTCAACAATATTGAAGATTGTTAGAAAAATATGTCCAAGTATGGAGAGTAAGCTTATAGTTGATGTAGGTATAGAACATTTTAGTAATAGAGATCTATATAGAAGCTCTAGAGGTTATGATAGAAATGTTGTTGAAAATTGTCTAAAAGAATTATCTAAGAGTAATGTTAAGTGGACTATGTATGTCATACTTGCAACTCCCTGGTCAAATGCTGAAGATATTGAAGAGAATATTGAAGGTGCTCTTGAATGGTCATTTAATACATATCTACTACGTACAAATCCATACATTTTTGAAGAGGCAACACCATTATCAAGAGTTTTGAAAGAGAGTCAGTTTAAATGGATATATATTGATGATGTGAAATTACCAATTAGACCAAGATTTTTAAATAGTAAGGATGAACTTTTGAAATGTATTGAAGTTGTTAATAGGTATATATTGAAGGTTGAGGAGTTTAAGAGAGAGTTAATAAGTTCTGATGGAAGGGGTGAGAAGGGTTATAAGATAGATCTTGTTATTAGAAGTTTAAATGATTTATTAGAGAGTTTAAGAATGCTTAGAGATGCTTTAGAAGAAGATTTAGAATACTACTGTACATAGATTATCAGTACCGGTTGTCTTCTTCATCTATCTGTAACGGGACGCTATCATCATTTAACAATAACTGCAGATTGAAGATATAGAACGTCATACTTATCTCTTCTTCGAATTATAGCGAAAGTAAATATGTGAGATATGTTTCCAGTATCTGGATGTCTTGCTTCAACTCTAACATATCTTGCAAATTCAGGACTTTGAACAACTTCTCCATCTATAGATAGTAGTGTACATCTACTAATAGTAAATCCATGTTTTGACAAGACATCACTAATACACGATATAACACTATCTCTATCAATATCAGAACAAGCATTACTCAGAAAATCATACATAACATCTGAATGCAATCTCCTGATAGTTGAGTCAAGACTCTCCATATAGAGTAGATACTGCAGATTCAAGATTTAAAGAGAACTTTCAGAACAATATAGTGAAAGAAGGAAGAAAAACTAGAAAAATTGAAAATGTACCGCAAGTACCGCACATGGAGAACAACATCTGTACCGTACGCAAAATTGAAAAATATAAGATATAGTTGTAGGTGTTTAAACTACCTTTTGGTGGGGCACCCCACCAAAAGAAGACAAAAGTATACATTAATGTCTTAACTTTACAATAGATAACATCATATCAATTCCGTTGCTATACCCTTAGTGATACAAATATTGTTATAATTAATCCAGGGATCTAAATATTTGGGAAGTCTTATGAAAAAGTGAAGAATTATGTAAATAATTTTTATTAAATACTTAGTCTAGCGATCTGTAGGTTAGTATACATTTAGGATAATAGAATTTGTACTTAGCTCTATCTCATCTTTGTTCGTAGTATCATTGCTGCTGCTGTAAGCGGTATTGTTGTTGTTAGTATTATTGCAGGTTGTGGACTATAGGTCCATAACAAACCTGTTATTGGTCTTGTAAATGCAGCTAGGTCAACTAACGCCCTTGCACTCATTAGAGCTATTCCCTTAACATTTCTATAACGCTCATCTACATATAGGCTAATTGCTGCAAAATATGTCGATGATATTACTTCAGATATTGCAATAATAGAAATCAGTATTGGATTTATAGTTGATAAGATCATAGCTAGTGTTATCACCATACTATCGATTAGAAGATATAGAGCAAAAACTCTAGGTATCTCATATCTATGAACATCAAGTACATGACCTAGATATATTGAACCAACTGCACTTATCACATCAAACAACGCGTAGAATGTTGCAATTGTCATTATATTGAGTTTTAACACATTTTTCATATATGGCGATAGAAATACCTTGGCATTAAGCGCTATTCCTATAAATAGTGCAGTAATTACAAACCATACATAACTTCTATCCTTAATTAATAAAAACACTTCTTTAAAGTATTCAGACCTACCTCGCTTTCTATGAGTTGTTTCAATTAAGAAGATTCTCGATATAAGTGCAATAAATGCAAGTATGAGCATTACCTGTAGTAGAAGTATAAAACCGCACACTGTGTAAATGTAGCCAAAGATTATTGAACCAACCGCGTATGAGGTTGTTGTCAATGCAGGTGCTATAGTTAAAATCTTTCCTCTCCATCTACTTGGTACGGACTCCATCCTAAGCAGCTGAGCAGCAGCTGTCGGAAGGGCATAATAAAAATACCAAAGAAATACTAGAAATAATAGATCAACAGCACTACCATGAAATGAAAGTAAACAAAATAGAAACAACATTAGAAGAGCATCTGATAAAGTAAGAGTCCACTTTCTACTAAGATCTGCTAAATAACCTCCAAGTAAATGTGAAAAAAACATTACAAATCTCATTGTAAAAACAAGTGAAAAAACTATGGAACCTAAGCATCTCATGACTAGTATTGGTAGAAACCATGAAATAAATGAGTGAATCATACCCTTGATAAAACCAACACCTTGAATTAGCAATATATTCCTCAAGATAAGATGATCTTGCTGACTCTTGCTAGACATAGCAAAGCTTTCTCTTTACTGAAGCTCTTTAGAAATACTTTTCACGATAGATTATATTGAATTTAGCGAGGATAATTCCTACAATATGCATACCATGTATTTAATATAGCATAACTATGAGGGAGATGAAAAATTATTAGATTAGCTATGTCCTGATCGAAAAACATTAGAAATCAACGAAAATTAAGCAAGACTATAGGATGATTATTATCAGAAACTAATGCTAGGTAAGGTCACGTTAGTAATGTATCAGGCTTTATTAGTTTTAGTATTAAGATTATTAATACTGCAATTACAATTGCTGTGGATATTATTAGTGTAGTTAATACGGGCCAGAGTGTTGTATGCGTGTGAAATGGTCTCACTAGAAATATGATCGCTAAGTATATTATGATGGATGGTAATGTCGATACTAAACCACTAATTCGTAGTCTTCTAACTATTCTCAGTAAAGCTAAATTTACAATTACTATGAGTAGGGACGTTATTATAGTTATTAGTAAGGATACAATATATATTAGGTAGTTCGTCATAACTGTAAGTAGGTTATATGAGAAAGTCACTATCGCACATATATACACTATAGTCATCATGATATTAATAATCACTCCTAGAGATATCATACTCAATGTGAGAGATACTAAATATTCTCTATAACTGAATGGTGCTGCTAATATTATCTCAATAAATTTTGATGACCTATCTTTAAACAACATACCTGAAGCAATTGTACTAACGGCTACTGAGGCCAGAAATCCCATTAATGTACCTATTCCAAGAGCAACATTTGATACAACACCTGCAGTACCGAGAAACTTAATCAGGCGAGAGATAGTCTTTACGTATTGCATACTTAAAAATATAAGCAGTAGTATTGATATGAGTATTGAAAGTAGCAATGAGTGAGCATCTTCTATCAATAACCTTTTTAGAAACCACCTATACAATCTAGTGAAACTCATAACTGCTTTGAGATTAACATCTTTATAATATTATGCATAACATACTCCTGATCCTCTCTAACATTTTCAACAACTATACCACAATTCGTTAATCTGTTTACAAGTAGAAGTATGTCTATGTCATATTGGTCAGTCTCAATTATGAGAAGATTCTCATCTACACTGCTTGGTTCTAGATTAATTTCACTAAGACACCTATATAATTTAGAGAGACTGCCTCTAAATTGAATAATGAATTTACGCTTTGGCTTAAACTTGTTCACAAGTTCGGAAAAGTTGCCTTTAAACATTACCTTACCTCTATGTAGCAATACGATTGATGCATGTCTACATGTCCTTAAATCATTAAGTGAGTGTGTAGTAACTATTACTACCTTAGATTTTGAAATATTTGAAAGTAGGTTAAGAACCTCGATAGCAAAATATGGATCAAGACCTGATGTTGGTTCGTCTAATATAATAACATCTGGATCATGTATAAGTGTACGTGCAATACCGGCTCTAACTCTCTGTCCATGGCTAAGTTCTGCAACTCTCTTATCAATAATATCCCAAAGTTTGAAAATTTCACAAAGTTCCTGTATACGAGACTTTATGAATGATCTATCAGTTAATCCGACAAGTTCAGCGTATAACAAAAAGTTATCTCTTACCGTCAGGTGAGGAAGGAGTCCAACGCCATGAGGCATATACCCAATATAACGCTTGAGACGTGGATTACGAAATATAGAATAGCCATTTAAAAGAACATCACCTTTCCACGGAATTAATATGCCGGATGTAACTCTAAGTAATGTGGACTTTCCAGAACCGTTAGGGCCAATTATGAAGTGTAAACCCTTACTAAATTCAACATTAATATCATACAATACACAGCTTCCATAGTACCCAGCACTTACATCGATAACATGTAACATTAACTAATGGATAATGTGTTACATTAAAAATCTTACCATACTTTCTAGCTACTAATACTGATTTCTAGTTCTAAAAGTATTCTAATAAGTGTATAGATTATAAATCCTATTATTGTTAGTATACCTATATTATTTATTTTTCTAGATGTTAGTACTATTGCTAGTATGCTTATTGTTAGTGGTATTGCTTTAGAGATTTCGAGTTTTTCATATGTTGGTAGTATTGATATTATTATTAAGCTTGTTATGATTGCTATCGTACAACTTCTCAATATTCTACTAATTTCATTGCTGTGAGTAAGTTTTTCTCCATGTTTAAGTGGTATGTATCTTGCTAAGTATGTTATTATTGCAACAATTACTATAGCTATTATGTGTATTATATTTATCATATTGTCCTACATTTGTATATTTTTTCTAGAATTAGTGCAATTATTGGTGAAATTAGTGGTGAGATTTCTCCTATATTAAACATGTATAGTATTGCTGATAGTGATGATATTAATAATATTAAGATTATATCTTTAACATTTTCTATATATAGTACTAGTATTGATATAAATAATGCTATTAATATAAACTTTAAATTTGATATAAACATTATTTTCAATAATACATTTCCAATAAGTGTTCCGAGAACTGTACCTGATACCCATGATGTGTATGCTCCTGTAATTAAACCAATAATGTAGTGTTCTGTCAATTTTTCTCTACATATTGATAATGCATAAACTTCATCAGTTAATCCAAATGCTACTAAAATCTTCTTACTAATACTACATTTTCGAGATAGTGCATAACCATAAACAATATGTCTAAGATTTACTAATGATGCAAGAATTATAGCATAGATTGGAGAGATATTAATCATATTTATAAGAATAAATTGACTCATACCAGCAAATATTAACATAGATGTTATAATAGTTTCAAAAAATGTAAATCCTGAAGCAATAGCAGATAATCCAAATACAACAGCTACAGGAATATAACCAACAACTATTGTTAAAGAATCTCTCAAACCATACAAATATTCTCTAAACATCATAAATATCTAAAAACTATTACATACATACCATTATCAACATAAGTTTCATAAACTTTGAAAGATTCATACACTCTAAAACCATAAACTCCAAATCTATAGACAATGTCATTAATAGAGAAATACTGATATTCAATGTTAGATATTCTACTCCTTAACAATAAAATTTCCAACATAGAATATATGTAATGTATAAAATTAACATCTCTGAAATTAAGATCATATTTATTCAATAAATCTACAATCTCTTTACAACACTTCAAGAAATATGTTAATCCTCTATAAAACCTTCCTGAAAGTATGTAATGTAGAGAATCTACACTACAAATCTTTACAAGCATAATAATTTTCCTCTCAATACTTGATAAGTCATTAGTATCTAAATCTACTAAACTATCTACAATGTATGTTAGGTAGTTTATAACTATACTCTTAATAACACTATGCTCATCCAAATTATTACTTATAAAATTACCATAGACTATAAAGCTACAATTACTACTTAACTTATCATTAACTGCGTTTAATAAATTATTAAGATCTACATTACACGCATCATATCTACACACTACTAAGTCATACCTATCCTTAATGTCAATATTATAGCAAAGTTGTATAGTATTATTAAAATCTTTATACATACCTTCTAAAAGTGTTATTAAATCTCTATCTAAGCATACGTGTACTATACTAATCTTATTTACATATTTTTCAGGTATTAAACTTAGAATAAGCTTAGATGAGTATATCGAATTATCGATATGTAATATTCTAACTTCTCTACCTTTCTCTAAAATATTCAATATGTAGGGTAGAATTAGTAGATATGGTCTAACGTATCCTGGACGTATTATCTCAAGTATTGAATACAGTATTTCATATCTTTGTTTTAAACATTTCATAATGTTTAATATGTTGTTATGTATGTTAGATATGTAATAGTTTACATTAGGTTTATTTAGGAATGTTAAATATTCTGAGATTAATAATTTGAAAATCCAGTTTTCATACTCTATAGATTTTAATATATTTGAAATATTTCTACTCTTGAAGATGTTATGTATAGTATGTACATATTTATTTAAGATATCTATGTTACAGTTTGACAATTTTTCAATCCACTTGATATCTCCTATGTAGTTTCTATTAAATATAAATATAGACTCTACATTACAATCTCTTTGAATGTTTACAATTTTTGATATAGTTTTGCTACGTATAATATCCAATATTCTATATATGTTATCTGTTGAATTTTTTAGAAGTATGTGTACTGATTTAGATCTTCTTATACTCTTCTCTATGTTTTTCACTATCTCTTCTTCACTAAGTTCAGAATCTAGGTTCAGTACTATGTTCGGAGTAGCGAACGTTTCAGGATACTCTACCACTACTATACATTTAGAATCTTTGCTTAATGTAGCATATATGTGTGTTCTATCTGCATAGAAACTTATCAGTTGCCCTTGTTTGACTATTTTCGCATTATTTAGAGGTCCACATATCATCTCTCCTTCAAGTACTATGATGTGTTCTCTAGTTCCTTCAGGATGCGGTTTTGATATGTATGTTACACCTTTACGGATCTTCATTAAGTATATCTCTACATTATAGCCATCTTTGAGAAGTTGAACACATACATCTTCTTCACAGACTTCCTGTAAGGGTTGTATTAATTCTCCAAAAGTTATACCTAAAGCTTTAGCTATAGACCAGAGTGTCGTTATTGTTGAATTTACTTTACCAGATTCAATTTCTGAAAGTGTTGATTTAGAAATACCTGCAATTTTAGCAAGTTCTGAAAGTGTTAATCCTTTACGTTGTCTTAAAGTTTGTATTCTCTTACCAATTAAACTTGCTAGTCTCTTAACATCATCCATGTTCTATATGTCGAACATGTCCTTATAAGCATTGTTCTACGTTTTGAACGTTGGTTAGTCTTAACTTTACAAACTTTCCACTCTATTAGAAATATATATCCAAGTATTATTGAGCTCAATATACCTGTAATTAGTATTAGACTAGTACTCAAATCTCTATACGGTATATAGATATCTACTAAATATTCTACACAGAGTGATAGTGTTAATATTACTAATATTTTCATAATTAACTTTTTAGATGGTTTTTCTATTTAACTCTATATCAATCTTTATCAATCTTTCCAAGTGCTATAAATGTTAGTGAGAGTATGTATGTTAAGTATTCTAATTCTATAATATTAAAATTGTAGTAGTGTAGTAATAGTATGAATATTACTAAATTTATAATTCCAATCCATGTGAATATACTTCTAAATATGTCAAGTTTAAGCATATAGTATCTTGTAGCTTTTTCAAAATTTATAGCTAATTCAGGACGGGGTTGAATCATCATTTATACAGGCACCACTCCTCTCATCATCAGCACTCTGTCGTTTCATCAATTTTCAGTGACTGCGCTCTTCATCATGTGTACTGTTTAATAATCCTGTTTTCTCTCACTATACTATGTCAGATATAGATTTTGAGCTTTTAAAAACTCTCATAACTGCTAGAGGTGTTTCAGGTTTTGAAGATCCTGTTAAGAGTGTTATAATAAACTTTCTTGAGAATTTTAATGTTAAGTATTTTGAAGATTCTCTAGGTAATATAATTGTTGAGATTGGTGAAGGTGATGTAATTTCTCTAGTATGTGCACATATGGATGAGGTTGGTCTCCTAGTTACTAATGTTGAGCATGATGGTAAGATTAGATTTAGAAAGGTTGGAGGTATTGATGATAGAGTTTTAGTTAATCAAATTGTTGAAATTTATAATGATTCGAACGTTATTAAGGGTGTTATATGTATACAACCACCACATCTACAGTTAAAGAGAGATTTACAGGTAGTTCCATGGTATGATTTGTATATTGATGTTGGTGTTGATTCTAAAGAGGATGTTAAGAATATGGGTATTGAACCTCCATGTCCAGCATGTCTACATAAGATTTTTGAAGTATTGAATAGAGGTAAGGTAATTGTTGGTAGAGGTATTGATGATAGAGTTGGATGTTACACATTGTTAAAACTTGTTGAGAGATTTTCTAGAGAAGGCTATAGGTATGGTAAGATTGTATTTGCATGGACTGTACAGGAAGAGATTGGTCTTAGAGGTGCTAAAGCACTTTCAAGACTTTACAATCCTAGATATGTGCTAGTTCTAGACACTATGTCATGTTGTAATCCTGTAATTACAGGTGATGCAAAGATGGGTAATGGTCCTGTACTTAGAATTCTAGATAATGAGTTTATATGCTCTATGAAACTTCTGAGGAAGGTTGTAGATATTGCTAAGAGAAATAACATACCTATACAGATAGCATCTGCAGGAGGTACAACAGATGCACTTGAACTTCAAGAATTGAATGTACATACATTACCAATATGTGTCCTATGTAAGTACACTCATACATGTGTAGAGATGTGTAATATATATGATGTTGAGATGTGGATTGAGCTTGTTTATAGAATTTTAACTGAGTTGAGAAGTATATAGTTTGAAATGCCTAGAAGAGGTTACGTATCTATAACTATTAGAAGAGAGACTTGGGAGAAACTTCAAAAGTTGAAATTATATACAGGAGCATTAACATATGATGACCTTATAGATAAGATATATAGCATAGTTATGAAGGCATTAGAGGATATTGATAGAAATTCTATCGAAAATATTGAGAAGATATATGAAATTGAGAAGATTGTTGATAATATTGCTGTAGAGTTAGAATTTCTAAAAACACAAATTAGTAAACTTTCTGCTAAGATTGAATTTTTAGAAAAGAAGAGTAGAAATTTTGTTAAGTAGTGCAAGATGTATCTCATAACGGATAGATTAATATTTTAGCTAAATAACAGGAGGAGACTGGAGAGAGCTTGCTACCACCATGGCTTCCAAGCAAAGTACTATACATAGACTTAACAAGGAAGAGATGGCATGTTGAAGATAGGAGTGATCTATTTGAGAAGTGGTTTGGTGGTATTGGTGTCGCAATTCAACTATATAAAGAGGAATCGAAACCAGATATGGATCCTCTAAGTCCTGATAATCCAATAATATTTGCTGTAGGTCCACTCTCAGTCATATTTCCAATGGCTTCTAAAGTTGTTACAGTATTTAAATCACCACTAAGCGGTTATGTAGCTGAAAGTCATGCTGGTGGTAGACTTGCAGCAGCTATAAGATTTGCAGGTTATGGAGCAATTGTGATTAAAGGTGTCAGCAATATTCCTGTATACTTAGTCATAGATGATAAGGGAGTCAAATTCTGTGATGCATCATCATTATGGGGTATGAAATCTACAGAAACTATCGGTAGAGTTTTGAGAGAGGTAACGACAGGATCAGGATTTAGAAGTATAATCAGAATTGGTCTTGCAGGTGAGAAACTCGTAAGATATGCAAATGTCAATGTAGATACATATAGACACTTTGGAAGAATGGGTCTTGGAGCAGTTTTTGGATCTAAAAAATTGAAAGCTATAGTATTTATTGGTAGAGGTTCATTTAAACTTGATAGAAAATACCTTGCAGAATATATGAAAACTTATAAAGAAATTTATGAACTTGCAACACAATCACCAGCATTAAGAAAATATCATGATCTAGGAACACCACAGAATGTTCTAGTCTTAAATAAGCTTGGTGCATTACCTACAAGAAACTTCTCATCAGGAAGATTTGAAGAAGCTGAGAAGATTAGTGGTGAATATCTTGCAGAGAAGATGTTAGGTAGGAGAATTGCATGTACTGGATGTCCTGTAGCATGTATACATCTTGCAGCACTTAGAGAACCTACAGGTGAGCCATACTTCTACAAGACAACATTCATATCATACGACTATGAGCTAATATATGCTCTTGGAAGTAATCTAGGTATTGGAGATCCTGAAGGAATGTTAAGACTCATAAGGATAGTTGAAGAGTATGGTCTAGATGCAATCAGTACTGGAGTTGTCCTTGCATGGATTACTGAAGCATATGAGAGAGGTATAGTTAGTAAAAGTGAGACTATTGTAGAGCCAAGATGGGGTGATTGGAAGACCTATATTGAAATTGTTAGAAACATAGTTTATCAACCAAACGAGTTCTATAAGATAGCTGCAATGGGTGTTAAAGCACTTGCTGAGAAGTATCCTGAAGGTAGAGAATTTGCGATACATGTAGCAGGTGTTGAACCTGCAGGATATCATACAGGACCCACATACTGGACTAGTCTAGTCGTAGGTTTTAGACATAGTCATCTAGACTCTGCAGGATACTCATACGATGAGAAACTTGCTAAAGAAGGTAGAAGAGATGTAACACCACATGAAATAGCTAAGTATATTGTTGAAGAAGAATCTTGGAGACAAATATTGAACAGCATGGTACTATGCCTATTTGGTAGAGGTATATATAAGGAAGATGTTGTCGTAAAAGCACTTAGATCTATAGGAATTAACATAGATGTTGAAAGATTGAAAGAGGTTGGTAGAAAGATATGGATTGAGAAGTGGATTGTTAAACTTAGAGAAGGCTACGATCCAGAGAAGATAGAACTACCTAAGAAGCTATTTGAAACAGAGACACCTCTAGGTAAGATTGATCCAAACGTAATTTCACAAGCAATTCGAGAGATAAAGTATATGATTTACGAACATATAGAGAAGACAATTAGAGGATAGTAGTGTCTGAGAGAAGTATTGAAAGATTAAGAAAAATTGAAGAAATATATAGGAATAATGTAGAACTTGTCTCAAGAATTAGAGAACTCTCTAAAAAACTTCTAGAAGAATTGAAGAGGAGGAAGAAGATAACTAAAATAAGAATAATGAACTTCTGCGGTACTCATGAATGGACAACAGTGTACTATGGTATCAGAAGTATAGTACCTCCAGAAATTGAACTTGTTGCTGGTCCTGGATGTCCTGTATGTATAACACCATCATACTACGTTGAGAAATGTATTGAACTTGCATTTGAAGGATTTAGAATATACACATATGGAGATACGTATAGAGTACCTACAGTAAAGAGGATTAATGGTGTTAGAAGTCTCGAAGAAGCTAAGGCTTCAGGTTGTGATGTAGTTGTTGTATATAGTTTTCTTGAAGCTATACAACATTTTAAAAATAATCCTAAAGATAGTATATTTCTAGGAATTGGATTTGAAACAATAGCACCAGCATATGCACAGATGTTTCTAAATAATAAAGTCCCTGAAAAACTATACTTTCTAAGTGTTGTTAGATTAACACCACCAGCAGCAGAGTACAGTATTGAAGCCTGTAAATCAAAACTATTAGAAGTGTATGGCGAAGAACCTGCATTTGGAGTAATAGCTCCAGGACATGTATCTACTATAACTGGAGGTGAAGCATGGAGTTTTCTATCTGAGAAGTATAGAATTCCTGTTGTTGTGTCAGGATTTGAACCTGTAGATGTACTACTCTCAATATGTGAAATATTGAGACAACTATTGAAAGGTGAGGCTAAGACAGTTATAGAATATGTTAGAGCTGTAACATGGAGAGGAAACATATATGCTAGAGAGATTATGAATAGAGTCTTTGATGTTAAAAAATCTGCATGGAGAGGTATAGGTATAATTCCTAGAAGTGGACTATACCTAAAAGATATGTATGAGAGATGGGATGCATATAAGCAATTAGGAATTGAAGATTTAGATGAGTCAAAATGGGTTAAAGATACACCACCAGGATGTAGATGTGGAGAGATAATGCTAGGATTAGCATATCCAACAGACTGTAAACACTTCTTAAAATCATGTACACCATCAAGACCATTAGGACCATGCATGGTATCAAGTGAAGGAACATGCTCAATATGGGCAAGATATGGCTCTACAATACTTATAAATGAACTAGCAAAAGAACTTGGACTTTAGATGTTAATCTCTGCAAGAGTTAGAAATATAGAAGATTTTAGAAAAATTCTAGAAGAATTAAAAATCACAAGCGGAAGTATATGCACATCATGTGTAGGTAGTAAGTTTATAGAAAAATTCACCTATGTAAGATCTACAGATAATATATCAGAAGTATTAATACCTGATCTAAACTTTGCAAAAAATAACTGTGAAGAACTATGTATAACAATATCAGATTCATACTCAATGTGTAGATCATGCATAGATTCAGTATTATGCCTAACATTTAAAGGAATAGTATCATTCATAAATATATACAACATAATTTTACAGAAAAATTTAGAAATAACTGAACCAAAACCAGAAATTGCATTAATAGAACTACTATCAACAATATATCAAACAGATGGAGATTTCGTAGTTGAGAAATCGTTAGAAATACTTACAGATGAATTAATTAAAAATAATGTTATCGTAGATCACTTAGTATTGTCAGTATCTCAAATACGTGATTGTTGTGCTAACATGTATATTATCGCAGTATCCAAGAGTAGAGATGTATCACTATACACCAGAGTTGAAAATAGAAATCTAGTAGCAGTATATGTAGAGCCAGAAATTGAAGAATATCCATACATATCGAGTATACTATCAAAATTTAGGAAGATTAAAGTTCATAGAAATACTATGCTAATCATGAGATTTGGAAAAGAAGAATTTTGGCAATTGCAGAAAGCTATAGGTTAATGCTTAAACAACTACTATATAGAATATTCATACGTGATAAAGCTATTAGTAATATCTACAAGAACAAGTTTAGGATCATTAATAAGATCAGTAGAGAAATTAAGAGAGAGTGGTATAGATATAATATGTAGAATATACTATACACATGAGCTAGATTCATATAGAGAACTTATAGATAGATTAAGAGAAGATATAGTAGATAGTGATATAATACTTATAGACATTAGAACACCAACTAGCAATTTTATAAAGATATTGGAAGATAACATAGGTAAAAGTAGAGCAAGAATAATACTACCATTAGTTGTTGGAAGTTCAAATTTAATGAAATATCTAAAGATAGGCAACGTTAGGGGTGAAATTATTACAAAAAAGGTTAAAGAGCTTGATTTTGATGTAGATTATATAAATGTTGAAAATATTGAAAAAATTATGAATATGTTTGAGAAGATTGGAAGAATATTACATTTAGGTTTTATGAAAGATCTACACAATTATGTAAAGGCTGTAAAGTATTGGACTTATGGAACTGAGAGAAATATTGAGAATCTAATTAAAATGATATTAAGAAATTATTTCAATATAGATGTAGAGTATGAAGAACCTAGTGAAGATGTGAAACCATTTTCAATATGGATACCCGATATTGAGAAGTTTGTAGATGTTGATAAAATTCGACTAGATCCAAATAGACCTACTATCGGTATTTTAGTATATTCAGGAATGCATTTTGATCAATGTAAGCCTGTTGCTTCAAGATTATACAAGATGTTTAGAGATCTTGGTTATAATTGTGTAATCATTGTTGGTGGTGGTTCATTTGATCTCAAAAGACAAGTATATGAAATTGATAAAATTTTAGATAGAGTTAAGTTAGATATTTTGATAAATCTTCAATGGTTCAGGATAAATGGAGGTCCATATGGTGGTCCTTCTGAACCTACGTGGAATATGTTGTTGAATCATAATGTGTTGTTAATTAATGGATTGATAATGTATATGAGAGAAGTTGAGAAATGGAAATCTGATCCTAGAGGTATATCACCAATTGAGGTAATTACTGGAGTTGCATTACCAGAAATTGATGGTTCTATAGAGCCAATACCAATTGCTGGTCTTAGTAATGATATTTTTAAAGATATCGTAGTTATAGATGATAGATTATTGAAGAGAGTTAGAAGAACAGTAAATTGGATATCATTGAGATATAAGAATAATAGTGATAAGAAGATTGCAATTATAATATACAACTATCCTCCAGGTGAAGATAATGTTGGAAGTGCATCATATCTTGACATATTTGCAAGTCTTGAAAACATATTAAAGAAGTTGAAAGAGAGAAACTACAGTGTAGACGTATTAAGTAAGGAAGAGCTAGTTAAGAAGATTGTTAATGAAGGACGTATAAATTCTCCAAAATACATATCTAGAAATATTAGAGATTTTATAAAGGTAGATATTGAAAAGTGTAAAAGTCTTCTAAAATCACTACCTGAGAATGTTATTGAAAATATTAAAAGAACTTGGGGTAGTATTGAAGATTTTAATATAAACTCTGAAGATGGTTATATACTAATACCTGGAATTGTTGTTGGAAATGTATTCATTGGAATTCAACCTAGTAGGGGTATTCATGAAGATCCTGATAAAGTTTATCATTCAAAAGATCTACCACCACACTATCAGTATTTAACATTCTATTTATGGCTTCAAAATGAGTTTAAAGCTGATGCAATAATTCACTTAGGTACTCATGGAACTTTAGAATTTATGCCAGGAAAAGAGGTTGGATTATCATCAGAATGTTATCCTGATATACTTATAGGAGATATACCTCACATATATGTGTACCATGTCACAAATCCATCAGAGATGACTATTGCTAAGAGAAGAAGCTATGCATATATTATAACACATTCAACACCACCATTCACAATATCGGAACTATATGGAGAATGGAAAGAGCTTGAAGAACTAGTCCACGAATATGAAGAAGCAAAAGTGCAAGATCCTGAGAGAGCTAACACTGTTATAAAGTTGATAGAGGAGAAGTGTAGAGAGTTAGGTATAGAGTTTAAAGATGTTGAAAGTCTTCATGATAGATTATTCACATTGAAGAGAAGTATAATTCCAAAAGGTCTTCACATACTTGGAAACGTTTGGAATATTGATGATATAGTTGAATATCTACTAATAGTGTCTAGATATGATAGAGAAGTCAAATCATTATATAGATTAATTTTTGAAAGTATTGGTATAAACTACGATGATGTTTTTGAAAATCCTAACAAGATTATCAATGGAAAGCCTTTAAGTAGTATATATTTTGAAGTTGAGAATTTATGTAGAGAAATTATAAATAGACTAGTTAAGAATGGTCTTGAAGATGCTTTAAAATTAATACCCAGTAAGTATAGAGGTGAAGGTAGAGAGATACTAGAATATCTATACAATATCTATAGGAACATAGTGTCTAGTAGAGAGTTAGAATCACTTCTAGATGCACTTGAGGGTAGGTATATACTTCCGAGAATTTGTGGAGATCCAGTTAGATTTCCTGAAGTTTTTCCAACAGGTTGTAATGGATATGCATTTGATCCAAGATTAGTTCCAAGTAAAGCTGCATATTTGAGAGGTATTAAAATTGCTGAGGAAACTCTAAGGAGATACTATGAGAAACATGGTAAGTATCCTGAGACTGTTAGTGTAGTGCTTTGGGGTTTTGAAACTATGGGTACTAGAGGAGAAACTATTGGTCAAATACTTCACTATCTAGGTGTTAGACTTGTAAGAAAGCATGGACCATGGCATTGGGAGTTAGAGCCAATATCTCTTGAAGAGCTTGGTAGACCTAGAATTGACGTTGTTGTAACTATATGTGGAATATTTAGAGATACTTTTCCAAATTTAATAACTATGATAGATAGAGCTGTAAGATTAGTAGCTAGTCTTGACGAGCCAGTTAATATGAACTTTGTTAGAAAACACTATCTTGAGAAAATTAAAGAACTTGGAGATATGGCACTCTTAAGAATATTTGGACCAAAAGATGGTGCTTACAATACTAGAATAGTCGATAAGATTGAAACAGGTAATTGGAGAGATAGTTCAGAATTAGCTGAAACATATATTCAAGATATGTCATATGCATATGGTGAAAATGTACATGCAGTTGAAGCAAGAGAACTATTTACATATCTATTATCTAAAGTTGACATGATTACACAGATAAAATATGCAAATGAGTATGATATAACAGATCTAGATCATTATTATGAATTTCTTGGAGGTTTGAAAAATGCTGTTAAGAATGTTAAAGGTAGTGATGTATCAACATTTTGGATAGATACAACATTAGAGAAAATACGTATTAAAGATATTAGAGAAGCTATAGAAGATTCAGCAATTACTAGACTTCTAAATCCAAAATGGATAGAATCTATGCTAAACCATGGCTATGATGGTTGTAGAGAAATTTCTAAAAGAGTTGAATATGTTCTAGGTCTTGCAGCAACGAGTGGAGATGTTCCTAATTGGGTATTCGATAAGATATATAGAACATATGTTGAGAATATAGATATTAAGAATAGATTTTTAAACTATAATCCATATGCATACTCTGAAATATTGAGAAGACTATATGAAGCATATGTTAGAGGACTTTGGAAGACTAGTGAAGATATTATTGAGAAAATTAGAAGAGAGTATGAAAATATTGAGAAGATTTTTGAAGAAAAATATTAACTATCTATGTGACTGTTCTCTACGTCTCTGCGGTATTACTGGGTATGGTATATATTCAACTCCGGGTCTATTTATTCCAGCTTGTGGATATAGTTCCATAAGTCTATACACTTCTGGTGGTACTTCATCACGAACAGGTAGTCCAAGTTCTTTAGCTTTTTCGAAAGTTATTGGATAGTCATGAGTCCAATAACCTTCAGTGAGAGTTTTTGCAATTTCTTCAGCTTTCTCTCTACCCATCTTATCTTTAAGTAAGTCTACTATAAATTCCTGAACTTCTCTTAAAGCTTTTTGAGCAACATCTGCCAATATTAGTATCTCATCACTAGCTTTATCTCCTTTAATCTTAAATGTCTTCAAAATACTTGGAGCAGGAACCATCTGACCTTTAAAAGATAGTTGAGGATCTAGTGGTCCAAGTACAGCATTTCTATCCATCAGTATCTCATCAGCAGCAAGAGCTATCAAAGTTCCACCACTCATAGCATAGTGTGGTATTATTACAATCTTCTTACCTGGATGTCTCTTTAATGCCATAGCTATCTGCATTGCAGCAAGTACAAGACCACCAGGTGTGTGTAATATGAGTGCTATTGGTCTTTCAGGTGGTGTAGATCTTATAGCTCTAATAATTGCTTCAGAATCTTCAATATCTATATACCTGTACACAGGAATACCGAAAAATCTAACACACTCCTCTCTATGTATCATAGTTATAACTCTCCAACCATACTTAAGCTCCATCTCCTGTAAAAGTCTAAGTCTAGCCATTTGCAATGCTTTAAATCTCAAAGTTGGTTCTAGAAATAGCAGTAGTATAAATAGGAAAAATAGAATACCAACCATCTGATTTAATATAGCTATAGATTCGGCAGACACACCTGAAACATATAGAAAACACTTATTAAACTATCCATAGACACCCAACATAAAGTAAGACTTATAAACACCAAGTATCTTGAAGTAGAGACAGTAAAGAGGGCCCGTAGCTCAGCCTGGTTAGAGCGGCGGGCTCTTAATCCCAACAATATGGGAGGAGAGACCCGTAGGTCCCGGGTTCAAATCCCGGCGGGCCCGCCATAGAAGAAGATAGCGAGAACCGATCTTCCCCTTCTTCCCCCTATTATCACAGTTTGTAAACGTAATTTTTAATAGTCTTCATATTGTCACGATTTGTCATGAAAATTAATACTTGTAAAACTTGTAGAATATGTGTTGTAGGTTTTGGAAATGTTGGTAGAAGTTTTGTTAAGTTAATACTAGATAAGTATGATTATATTAGATCTAGGTACGGTATTGAGTTTAGTATTGTATCTATTGCAGACTCTTCAGGATTTTCATATAAATATGATGGATTTAGTAGAGATGAACTTGAGAAGTTTTTAAATGCACCTAGAAGTAGTGTTGCAAAGATTGGTATTGGTAAGATATCTCATGATGTTGAGGATGTTCTCGATGAGACAATTCCAGATTTTTTAATTGAATTAACACCTGCAAATTATGAAGATGGTGAACCTGGTCTTACAAACATTATAAAGGCACTTAAGAGAGGTATTAGTGTTGTAACTGCAAATAAAGCACCACTAGTATTGAAGTTTAGATATTTAATGAACTTAGCTAAATCTAGAAGAGCATTTATAGGTTATAGAGCTACAGTTTTTGGTGGTGTACCTCTAATAGATACTTTAAAACATCTAGCTGCACATAGTTTAAAGAAGGTTGAGGGTATTCTCAATGCAACTACAAATTACATACTTTCAAGAGTTTTCTATGATAATCTATCTCTTAAAGATGCTATAGAAGAAGCTAAAAAGATAGGAGTTATGGAGGCAAATCCAGCATTAGATCTTGAAGGTATTGATGCTGCTGCAAAGATAGTAATTATTGCAAATACTGTAGGTCTTGACGTAAGTTTAAATGATGTTGAGAGAATAGGTATTACAGGGCTAGATGAAGATTATATTAGAAAGTGTAGAGAACGTAGAAAAGTTATAAAACTTATAGCTATGCTAGACTTAGAGAAGAATTATATAGGTGTAAAACCTGTAGAACTTGATGAAAATGATGATTTAGCACAGGTTAAATATCTATTAAATGCTGTTAGAATTATTACAGACTACAATAATATACTTATAAAAGGTATTGGTGGTGGACCTTTTGAAACTGCTGTAAATGTATTAAGTGAACTTATAGAATTATCTACAACATGGTTAAGATAGGAGATTACGAGATTCATATTGGTAGAAAGAGAGATCCTCAAGGATACTATGTAGCTCTGATGAGTGTGGCAACATTTGAAAAGTTGAAAGATGTCATATCTAGACTAGGTGTGCAGTTTGAAATTGTTGGTAATTTAGTATTTATTAAATCAAAATCTTGGATGAATATTCAGAAGATAGTGAATATATGCCATGAGAGAGGTATAAGAGTTCTTGAAAGGAAGGAATAAATCAGATAATTCTCAGACTTCAGCATGGTCATCACATCTTCAGCGCTACAGACCTTCATCATGTAGCTTTTCTCTTTAGTAAATTTTCTAGTTTAGCAATATAATTAACTTTCTCGATCTCTTCATATTGTTCATTTAGTCTAATCATTCCTAATCTAATATGATCAATCTTTGAAATATCTGAAAATGATCTAGATACTGTAATTACAGCTTTCTGATTATTGTAGTATATCTTTTTCAATCTTCCTAATGCTAGTAGGAAGTTATTCTCATCTTCAAGTCCTACAAGTATGCCTCTCTCCCAACCGTTTGATAGTACTATAATCTTACCACCACCTGGAACTGTAACAATTTCAGGTTCTCTCTTGTCAGATTGTGATGTTATTGCTATCATAAATCCTTCAAGAAGTTCGCAGTACATTATTGGATGTTTAACAAACTTCCTAACTAGATTTAGCAAGTCTTGATTAGCCTTTATACCACTACAAATTGGGAAGTTCACTATAGGAGACTTCTTCAAGTCTAGTGTAATATCTCTTGGTGGTGTGAGATATTTACCATATCCCATCTCACGGTGAATTCTCCTATCTTCCTTAGTTCTAACTCTAGCAGCTGGTGGTGCTGGAAGTTCAATTATGTTTATCTTATCTTGAAACTTCTCTCTAATAGTTGATAATAGTTGATTTACTTCGTCACTTCTACGAATAATTATCACATTTCTAGGTTCTAACTTCTCCAATAGCTTAACTTTATATTCAACAGCTTTCTCAGTTGTTACCCAACCATCAGTATTTATTACTACAGTACTCACACCTTCATTATCTATGAGATATCTCGCTAATCTATGTACAGCATTTACAACATCTTGCCACACTCTCTCAACGCTTGTAGTTTTTAGAAACATTGCTCTTATAGGTTTCAACATTCTCAGATGTGTTATATATGTTCCAGGTTCTAGCACTGCTGCATCTACTGTTGCTGGTGGTCCTAGATCATTTTGTCCTAGATCTGCATCTATTATACCAACTCTAAATCCTGCTCTAGAAGCCTTATTTGCTATCATGACTGTCATTGTTGTCTTTCCAACATCCATAGCTCCTAAAATCACGGATATACCTTTCAACTCTATTTTAGATGTAGCTTCTTCCCAAATATCAATAACTTCTTCATCACTTCTAGCTTCTTCCACATTTCCATCAGGTCCTAAAGTTATTTCCAGTATAGATTCACGTAATGGTTTAACAACAACCTTTCTAGCACGTAGTACTGTAAATCTTGAATCTGCGCCATACGTTATCCCTAGTACATAAACTTCACCATCTATAACTCTGACAGCTGCTGGACCTTCAACTCTCAGCAACTTGCCTGGCTCAACTTTATATTTCTGCATAATCTACTCATGGATAAGCCTCTCAAATATATTTTAAACATTAAAAACATTATCATCCTGAATCTAACATTTTAAGATTTTTTAAAATATCTTACACTTCATTATTTAGACTAGTGCAAGATCTCTAAAGTCGTATGGTAGTGGTTTACCACTAGCTTTAATCTCATCATACTTTTTTGATAGAAATTCTTCAAGAATTTTACAGCCTTCATACTTTCCATCTCTTGGACATATGTTTGATTCTCTATCATAGGCTATGAAGCATATTCTAGTCTTCATATCGTAGTATGGACATCTCTTGTAGTACATGCTTATGGACTTTATAATTCTCTGAATCCACTTTGTCTTAGGATCTGCTGGTTTTGCTTTAAGGTCAAACTCACTTATATCTGTCTCCTCAATGTAGTTTGTTGTTCTCCTTGTAGAGGACATATTTATCACCTATTCAAACTGTCTTCTCCACATACAGATTCGGTACTTCCTTATTAATCTTCCTCTCACGTGGATATACTTGTGCTAAAGCCTCAATATTTATTAATTTTACATTCACTATTTCGCTACTGTAGACATAATGGTCGGATTTAGAAAGACTCCACAGGACATAGGTAGAGGTCAACAGTCGAAAGTTGAACATCATGGTATAAATGATAAATTGTTAGAAAATCTTCCAAGATTATCAGACTTGCTAAAACGTGAACCAATACAGGTAGAGAAGCTTATCGCTGAAGCTATCAGGACTAAAGGTATTAGAAACATATTGTCAGAACTTGATAAAGTACTTAAAGGTCTTGGAGATGTTGCACTTGACCTATTGAGTAGTTTAGCAATTGGTAGACATGTACTAATAATGGGTCCTGTAGGTGTTGGTAAGACAACACTTGCAGAAACTATAGCAGAAATATTGGCAATATCTGACCCACCATACATAGAAGTTGCATGTCATAGCCATATGACAGCTACAGAACTTACAGGTGATATAGATATTGCAGTTGCACTACAGGCAGGTCTAGATCATCCATTAGCATTCATACCTGGACCACTAGTACTTGCACATGGTAGAATATTGATACTTGACGAGATTAATAGATTAAACCCATATAGTCAAGCAGCACTACTACAAGCACTACAGGAACATTACGTATTTATTAGAGGATTTAGAATTAGAAGTGACTTTCTAGTTATTGCAACTTCAAATCCTGCTGAATATTCAGGAGTTTATGAGCTTAGCGAAGCTCTTGCTGATAGAATGAAAGTGATAGAGATAAACTATCCTGATAGAGAAGTTCTAAGAGGTATTTTAGAGTGGAAATCAAATGCACTGCTAGAGCATCTAGGCACAAAAGTTCCAGACTTCATGGTTGAGGTAGTTACAACATACTTAATGCTTCTTGTACAAGATGCAAATATAGAGGTTGGTCCAAGTATTAGAAGTGCAATATACTCACTAGCGAATGCTATGTCTCGTGCATGGATTGAATGTAGAGAACCATCAATAAATGATTTGAAGATTTCTCTAATAGAAAACATGATATCTACTGTACGTGGAAACTTCTCATCTGAACAAGAGAAGAAGGAGTATCTATTGAAAAAGTTTGATGAAGCATTACTAATAGCTAAGAAGATGTTCAAAAGATAGGTCTAGAATAATCATAAACTACAGACTACACTTTATAACCCCGCTATACACTCAATATATTGTAGGAGCATGAGTAATAGTGATATAATGAGACTAGACCCAGTATCATTAATCTCAGATATTCTAAAACTCGTATATGAATATCTACAGACAGACTCTCGCGTTATAAGACCTGGATCTATAAGAAGTTATGAAGCTGCAGTAGCAGACATATACTTCAGACTACTACTCGAAGGTGGAAATGTTGATGAAGAAAAATTCCGTGAAATAGTTACTAGAATAGGTATTCAAAACCTATATCTATCAGTTGAAACTCAAAGTCCTGAAGAGAAGAAGCTAGTTCTAGAAGAAGCATTTGAATATGCCTTCAATAGAGTTATGAAGAAAGTTGAACAAACAATTAGAGAAGGACTATCAGATCAAGGTAGAGGTGATAAGAAGAGAGGAGATAGAAGAGGAACAGGAAGTGAAGGTGAGTATGGTGAAGAGAGACAACTACAACAATATATGCAACAACAGAAAAGACGTGGTAAAGGTAGTGGTACAAACTTTGAAGAGTCTACACTATCAGGATCTACAAGTGATGAGTTGATAGATTTTGCAGGTAGTAAAATGCTTCATGAGATGTCTAGACAATCATCACTACACTACGGATCTAGAGGTGGTATACGTTCTATAGGTGAGATTATTAATAGAGAAGTTGAAGAAGTTCCTGAAAATGATGAAGTTGAACAAATGATATCAACAATATACGAAGCATTTTATGGAGGTATTGGTGCTGCAAACTTCATGAATCTAGCACAGTTAATAAATATGTTCGTTAGATATGATGCAAATATTATAAAGAAAGTTCAAGTATTGAAAAAACTTGAAAAATACTTAAAGAGTTATGGATTTACAGGAACAACATATGGAAGAATAACACATCAAGAGAAGAGATTATTTGAAGAGTTTAGAAGAAAAACAAAAGGATATTCAAGTGATATGAGTCAGATAAAGATAATGAAATTTGTAGGATCTGATAGATATCCGACATATGTAGTAAATATGAGAGAATATAAGTTTGGAGATAGTTATTCAAATATAGATCTATATAAGACAGCAATAAACATTAGTAGAAAATCTCTAATGGGTAAAATGATAACAACAAAAGATATAATAGTTAAAGAGTATGCAAATGTGAAATCTATAGACCTAGTACTATGCCTAGACGTGTCAGGAAGTATGAGAGAGCTTAGCTGGGGTACACAGAAGATAGATATTGCAAAAGATGCTGTATCAAAATATGTACAATTCTTAATGAATACTAACGATAGACTCTCACTAATACTATTCAACTTTAGAGCAGACGTATTATGGACATTACACCAAGTTAAGAAGTATTGGAAACATATGCTATACATGCTAAGTTACGTATATGCTGGAGGTGGTACAAATCTAGCACATGCTCTTGAGAGAGCTAGAGAAGTATTATCAAAATCACGTAGTACTGCAAAACATGTAGTATGTGTAACAGATGGTAGAACTGTAAATGCACAACTATGTATAAGAGAAGTAACTAGACTACGTAGACAGGGAGCAACAATATCAACAATAGCTATTGGAGAAAATAGTGATGATGATCTACTAATGAAATTATCACGTATCGGAGGTGGACTCTTCATAAAGATAATAAACATACACGATCTAAGTAAAGCTTTGATAATCGACAAACTACACTTCCTCTAAACATCTATACAGGATCCACATACATAGCAATATCTTAAATTATGAGGATTTAGATCAGCACCACAGTAAGGACATCTTAAACTAGTTTTAGAATATTGATGAGGTGGTTCATAAAATTCTCTATAGATCTTGTAGTAGTATAGTTGTTCTTTAGATACAATCTTAACATTATCCTCTTTTATAATTCTATTAACCTCTCTATGAAATTCATAATCACTAATCATGTTTTCAATAACTTTTCTGATATATGTAAATCCCGAACCATACTCAATAGGTTCTTTAATTCTCCATACAACATCTCTAGGTAGTACGTCTTGAAATGCTAATCTAAGAATATACTTTGTAATTATAGTATTATCATCTCTATACAACTTATATTTTACTGGTATACTTAGTGCATAGTTTATGACTCTATCTTTAAGAAATATCGATAATGAATTTATATTAAACCTCTCAGATAGTTTAAATGTTGGAAAATACCAAAACTTGGGAAGATTTTGAATATATTTTTCAAGTTCTTCATAGCTCATCTTAGTCATATATGAATATCCACAAAATAGTTCGTCTCCTCCATCTCCTGTTGCTAGTGTCGTAAATCCTTGACTTTTAGCATATTCTAACGCTATTAAAATAGGTATATCGTTAGGTATTTCCATTGGTGAGAATGTTTTCAATATTTTTACTATATCTGGAATTTTTGAAATAGCATATTTAACATTTACTTTAAGTATTATATGTTTAACTGATAGTTTCTTAGATACTTTAATAGAATATTCTTCATCCTTTCCAGGATTTTCTAACAAGATTACAGTGATAGCTGTAGGATCTGAATGTCTTAGTAGGTATGTTGTTATCGATGAATCTAAACCACCACTAAGCAATACTGCGTCTACATTAATTTTTGATGCTTCTTCCTCTAATAATTCTCTTAATCTCTTAGCTATAGTCATGGTTTCGTTACGCATCATTTTTAATATCATTAACGTAGTACTTATTAAACATTTAGAGACTATGGTTTCTACATGAAACAGAAGATGTTTATACTTAAAGATACAGAACTTGATAAAGCTGAGATAGAGGTCAGAAAAGCTCTTTCAGAAGGATGTTTTAGAATAGGAATAATTGTAGTAAAGTCATGTAAAACTATTGGTGAAATCATAGGTGAGCTAAGACGTGTAATAAAGGGAAACATATATCCATCTTTATCAATATGGGTTGTAAATTCTGAAGAAGAAGCTGAAAAACTACTTGAATTTGAACTAGGTAAACTATATGAATAGGTTTGACGTTATACTTAGTACAGATAGAAGTCTAATGACGAATCATCATGGTAAGGAATTTCTTGGATTTGGAACAACAATGCCTGTCATTCTTCCTCGAAAATTTCTACAATGGCTATTTTGTCCTCCAATGAAGCATGATAATGGTATCGTATGGCAAGCACCTTATGGACTTAGAAGAATAGAGGCAAGACTTGTTCATGATGGTATAAATGCTGCAGTTGTTGATCCAGACTATGTTCCAAAATATATTGAGGAAGGTGCGAAAGTTCTCATAATAAGACATCATGATTGGTTTGGTCTAAATCCACCTACAACTACCTGGACGGCATTTATAGATAAGGAACCTCTAAATGCCATACTCTTTAGAGAGTTTATAGAATCTGTATGTAGATTGAAGGATAAGTATGATTTTAAGATTATAGTTACAGGACCTGCAGTATGGCAATGGTTACATATGTACGATCTGATAGATAGGTATTCTATAGATGTCATAGTTGACAGCAATGGAGATAGAGAGGAGATTGTGGTATCTAGAGTTGTTAAAAGGATATTAGAGGGTAGAGAAGTACCATCATACATAAAGATGGGTATAAAAGATAATTTAACACTTGATAAACTTGTACCTATACTACATGCAAGTGTTAATGGTTTAATTGAGATTGGTAGAGGATGTCCTAGAAAATGTGCATTTTGTTCAGTAGGTAGTAGACCTGTTAGATGGTATCCTCTAGATTTTATAGAGAAGGAGATACAGGTAAATGTTAGAGAGGGAGTTAATCATGGAATTCTCAGCTGTACAGATGTTCTACTCTATGGATCTGACACAGTTATACCTAACGAGAATGCCGTAATTAAACTACACATACTAGCTAAAAAGTATTGGAAACAGGTAGGTTGGAGTCACTGTACATTAGCAGCAGCTATAGCTAATAAGAAGCTTATAGACACACTAGCAGAAATACTCATAGATGGTGAATATCAAAAATTTATTGGAGTTGAAGTTGGAGTAGAGAGTGGTAGTGTTAAACTAATGAGAAAACATATGCCAGCAAAATCTAAACCATTCCCAATTGAGAAATGGCCTGAAATTGTTGAAGAAGCATTTTCACTATTTCATGAACATAATATCATACCAGCAGCAACAATAATCGTAGGCTTACCTGAAGAAGATGAAGATGATGTTAAAGCAACAGTAGAGTTAATCAAAAGATTAAGACCGTATAGAAGTCTCATAGTTCCAATGTTCTTCGTACCTATGGGACCTAGCAGACTTGGAAGAGAAGAATGGTTTAGAAAGATAAAGCCATACCATGTAGAACTTCTAATGGCATGTCTTGACCATGCACTTTACTGGGCTGAAAAACTTATAGAAGATTATATGAATGATAAGAAGTTTTTAATAATTAAAAAAGCATTAAAATGGTTTATAGGTAAAGTTAAAAGTAGTAGAAATCTTATAGAGAAAAAGCTTAAAGAGATTGCAGAATCTAACTATGGCTAAACTATACATAGTTGGTATAGGTCCTGGAAAGTGTGAATATATGACACTTAAAGCAATCCAGATATTAAACAAGGTTGACATAGTTGTAGGATATGGAAGATATATTGAATATATTGCACATCTAGTGAAAGGTAAGATAATATACACAACAGGTATGAGAGATGAAGTTAAGAGATGTCTAATAGCACTTAGAGAATCAAAGAAGAGAGATGTAGCATTAATATGTAGTGGAGATCCAGGAATATATGGACTAGCAGGACTGTGTATAGAGTTAAACGAGACATTGAATATGGGTGTAGAGATTGAGATAGTTCCAGGAGTTACAGCTGCTCTAGCTGCAGGAGCACTACTTGGAGCACCATTTATGAGAGATATGGTGATCCTAAATCTAAGTGATATTCTAATACCTTGGGAAGAGATAGAGCACAAATTAATAAAAGCTCTAGAAGGTGATTATACAATAGCAATATATAATCCAATATCTAGAAAAAAGAAGAAAAATATATTAAAGATATTTGAAATTGTTAGGAAAATAAAGGGAGAAGATACAATAATAGCAGTTGTTAAAAATGCAATGAGAGAAGGTCAAAATATAAAAGTTGGAACGTTGAGAGATATAGATGTTGAAGATATAGATATGAATTGTATAGTAATAATATGCTCATCAAAAGTTAAAAAAGTTGGAAAATGGCTAGTAGCAGAGAGAGGTTATAGAGAGAAAATAGAGAAGTTAATAACAAAGATATACACATAGAAATGTATACAACCGATATAAAAACGTTAGAAGCATTAAGAAAAATATATAGAATGTATTATAAAGATAGTGATGAACCTCCAGAGATAAAGTATGTAAGAGTAAGAGTAGTACAGACTCTAGGTCTCGTAATTGCAGGTAAGCTTGTGAAAATTAGTGATAAAGCTATTGAAGAAGGTATAAAAGCTTTAAGAAATTGTAGAACAATACTATGTGATTCTCTATTAACAGAGACAGGTATAAGATATAAATTGGAGAGATATGGATTAAAGAATAGGGTAGTATCACTGTCATCTCTAAGAAGAAGTTATAATGAAGGACTTGTAGATCAGATAGATAAAATATTGAATATATGTGAGAATTCTATAGTAGTTGTTGGAGCATCTCCAAAAGTTCTAGATAAGATAATTAGTAATGTAAATATCCTAAAACCATGTCTAATAATAGCTACCCCACCTGGATTTATAGATGCTCCATATGTGAAAAGAAGACTTATAGTGGAGAGACCATGTGAATATATGACCATACTTGGAACATTAGGATCTAGCATACTTGCAATATCACTATTTACATCATTAGTAGATATCTACTTAGGTTTTCATAGATATGTAGTTGATTAATAGCAGTTCGAAGTATTTAAAAGATTAGACGTAGTTAAAAAATTGTGAAGATAGCTAGTAGACTTATCATTGCTATAATATTGGCAGTGTTAGTAATAACTATTGTCTGTATTGCAGCATATATGATACTTCAAAAAGAGAGTGTTAAAGTAGCACATATAACAGGTACTGTAGTTCCTGTTAAATTTATAGGAAATAAAACCTTGATAGAAGCTAAGGAATGTATTGTAGATCTTGGTAATATAAGTGCAGATACATTTGTAAAATATGTTAAAGTATGTAGTGCGAGTCTTATTATTAAAGAACCAGTAGCTCTTATAGGATCATTCTACTCTGTGAATGTTAGTAGAGCATTTAGATATCTATACGTGAGAGTGAGTATTGAAAAGAAACTTTCTAGAGGAAACTTCACAGTGAGAATTCCTGTGTGTATATTTTGGTTTAGAATGCCTATAGTAATTCCATTTACACGTAAGTCAGAACCTGTACCAATGCCACCACTTTTAAGAACTTGTATAATTAAGCCTGGAGTTTACGATGTTAAAGTTGAGATTTTTGGAATGACTAGACATGTTGATAAGCCTACAAAATTCTCTATAAGTCTACTAGTACGTGTGTATAGGAGTAAGATTGTGTTAAGTTCTACCTCTTAATACCTGCTAAATAGCTTACATCATCAATATCTACACTCTGTTTCTCATAATCTATAACAAATCTATAAACTGCTAAACATTCTGTTCCTGGAGCATCGATTCTACGTAATACCGCTATGTAGTATGATCTGTAGTATTCTCCTAAATCTTCTTCTCTAAGTAGGAAGAATTCAACTATGAAATTTCCAATATCTACATCACCTACCTGTTCACCATTTTCTATGAAGTACTTTATAGCATCTATAACTACCTTATACTCATTTTCAAATTTTTCTGGAAAGTTTAATTTGAAAGTCATACTTCTCGATCCTAATCCTGGTATAGTTACACTATCTTTCAAAACTTTCATACTGAGACTAGTATAGTTATGCACTACTTAAAATATCTTGACTACATACCACCACTCTTTATTAATCTTTTCAACTCTTCTGCACATCTCCTACCTAATTCCTCAGGATTTTCAGAACTTCCACATATAGATACTCTATATATCCTATATGTCTCTCTATCTGCAAAATATGCACTTATCGTTAAGAAATTTCCTGAGCATGTAGCTAGACAACCTATAGGTGTATGACAACCACCTCCAAATGATTTTAAGAAAGATCTTTCACATATAGCTTCGATAGTTGTCTCTCTATGAGAGCATTCTCTTAACATTTTTAGAAGATCTACATCATCTCTCTTACATACAACGACAATTATTCCTTGTCCAGGTGCTGGCGGTATTTTATCTAAACTAATTCTCGAATATCTAACCTCTTCAATTTCTGGAATATGACCTCTCAATCTATCTAATCCACATTCAGCTATTATCAATGCATCACACTCACCTTTAAGTAACTTTCTTATTCTAGTATCTACATTGCCTCTAATTGGTACTACCTCTATATCACTTCTTAAACATTTTAAAAATACTTTTCTTCTAATACTTGAAGTTCCTACTTTAGAATTTCTATCTAACTTATCAATATCTGGTTCAAAATTCTTTGGAACAACAAGAACATCATATGGACTATCTCTTGGAGGATAGCATGCTAATTCTAGTCTAGGATCTATAGATGCTGGAAGATCTTTCAAACTATGTATAGCAATGTCAGCATCACCTCTAAGTACTGCAAGATTAATCTCTTTCTCAAAAATTCCCTTAACACCAATCTCATAGAGTGGTTTGTCAAGTATTTTATCTCCTGTAGATTTGAAAGTTTTAATTATAAATTCAATATCTGGAAAATATCTTCTAATCCAATTAATAGCAATCTCAGTCTGTATTAGAGATAGCTTGCTAGGTCTAGTTGCTACAACTATACGCTTTGGATACATTATTAATAGGTAGTAGTATAGACACATTATAAGTATGGTCTTACCAAGAATGTACTGGATTAATGATAAAGTTGCTGGAGGATGTATACCACTTAAAGATGATTATCAAAAACTTAGAAATTTAAATATTAAGATAATAATATCACTAGTTGAAGATTGGGAATATGAATATTATGCAGATATGTCTATAGATGATGTATATAGAATAGTTGAGAATTTAGATATGAAAATATATAGATATCCAACAAAAGATGGATATTCACCTGATGAATATACACTACTAGACATATGTAAGAAGATCGAAAAATCTATACAAGATGGATATAGAGTATATGTACACTGTGTTGGTGGACTTGGAAGAACACCAACAGTACTATCAGCATACTTAATATATTCAAACAATTTAGAATGTGAAGAAGCTTTAAGAATTATGATGAATATTAATCCAGATATGTCAATAACAGAAGATCAATACTATGCATTAAAAACATTCGAACTTTATATCAAGAATATTAGAGATAAGATGTTAAAATAGTGGTTAGTAGAGATATATACATGATTGAGAGAGATCAAATATTGAGAAAAATTGAAAATATGAAAAATATTGCTGAAAGTATATTGAAAGATCTTGTAAGTATACCAACAGTTAACCCACCTGGTGAAAAATACTTAGAATTTTGTAACTATGTTAAAGAACTATTAAGTAAGTATGGAATATCTTCAAAGATAATTAAAGTTCCTGATGAGTATGTTAGAAAGCATATACCTGAATATGTAGAATATCCTAGATATATACTTATTGCAAATGTTGGATCTGGAGATAGAGTACTTCATCTAAATGGTCATTATGATGTTGTACCTCCAGGAACAGGTTGGACTATTACAGACCCATTCAAACCAGTAATAATTGACGATAAGCTATATGGTAGAGGTAGTGATGATATGAAGGGCGGTATAACATCAGCAATATTGACGCTATTAGCCTTGAAAGATTTTGAAAATATTCTAAATGGTAGAGTTGAAATAGCTCTAGTTCCTGATGAAGAGATTGGTGGAATTACAGGAACAGGATACTTAGTTAGAGAGATGAAAGTTAGACCAAACTTCGTAATTGTATGTGAACCAACGGGGCTAGATAAGATAGTTATTGGAAATAAAGGATTGATATGGCTTATAGTTGAGATATTTGGAAAACAGGCACATGCAGCTACACCATGGCTCGGAGTAAACGCATTTGAAATTGGTATTAAATTTCTAAACAAGATAATAGACGAGTTGAAAAGCAGGGTTGAAAGTGTTGTAAGTAAGTATGAGTATGATATTGAAGGAGGTAATAAAGCTACAATAGTTTTTGGAGGTGATGTAAAGAGTTGTGGTAAGATAAACATGGTTACAGGATACTTCTCATTTTCAATAGATAGAAGAGTAATACCTGAAGAAAATGTAGATGATGTAGAGCAGGAATTATATAACTATCTATATTCAAAAGCTAGAGAAATGAATATCCAAATAAATATTAAGACAGTACAAAAATCTTCACCAGCTATCGTAAATCCAAATGTAGAACTTGTTAAGACACTTGAAAAATCTATAAAAGATATTCTAAATATAGATGTTAGAAAGGTTGTATGTACAGGTGGTCTAGACACGAGATATTATCAAGAAGTTGGAATACAGGCTGTGACATACGGTCCTGGTGATGTAAATGTTGCACATAAGGCTGACGAGTATGTAAGATTGAAAGATGTTGTAGATGCTTCAAAGATATATGTAGATATTGCATTAAGATTATTGAGATAGATATGGCAGTTAAACAGATTAAAGATTTCATATTCTGCATAGATAACATACTAGATAATTTAGAAATGATTCTTAGAAGAATAAATATAAAGCCTAGAGGTAGAGAATTTGAAGATATTGTAAATACCTTAAAAGATATTGTAGATAGGTATTTAGAAGAGGAGAGAAAAAATAGAGGATTACATAGACTTACTGATAAGATTTTGGATGAATTTTCACAAATAGTATCAAAAGCAAAACAAACATTTGAAAATGCGTTAAAATTATTTAATGAAGGAAGATTTCTACAAGAATTACAAAATCTTGAGAAAGATGCAGCATCCTGTATTAGAATGCTTAGTAAAGTTGATGTGCTTAGTCTAGAGATTGATGAATGTAGTGAGATGAGATGGTGGAAAGAAAATTATGAGAAGATTAGAACTCTAGTATACTATCTAGTATGGTTAACATACTTCCTACTCATGTATATGCTATGTAGAATCTATAGAAATATAGGAGATACAGTGGACATATCTGATGAACTTATTAAAAGATCTCAACTAGTAATGCTTATTCATAGAGCTTTAATGAGGTAGGTCGTATTGAAATATCGCACATAGTCTCTATATATGTATGAAATCTATAAAGATTGGAATTGAAATTTTACCAATAGGAAACTTAGAGAAAATTGTTAATATTGCTAAACTTTGTGAAGAGTCCAATCTAGATTCAATATGGGTTACAGACCACTACTATAATAAGAATGTCTATATAACTTTAACATTGCTAACATTAAATACTGAGAAGATAATGTTGGGTATTGGTGTAACAAATCCATATGTTGTACATCCTGCATGGACTGCAAGTGCTGTTGCAACACTTCAAGAGTTATCTAGAGGTAGAATAATTCTCGGTATAGGTGCAGGTGATAAAACAACATTAGAATCTATAGGTATTGAAAGAGTAAAACCTCTAAAAGCTGTTAAAGAATGTGTTGAGATAATTAGAAGACTTCTAAATTGTGAAATTTTAAATTATGAAGGTGAGATATTTAAATTAAGAAATGCAAAATTAAATATTAAGAGTAGAATAGACGTACCAATATACATTGGTGCACAAGCACCAAAAATGTTAAAACTTGCCGGTGAGATTGGTGATGGAGTTCTAATAAATGCGTCAGATCCTGAATATGTTAGAGAATGTGTTAGATATGTTGAAGAAGGTTTAGAGAGAAGTGGAAGATCTATAGATAAGATAGACATAGCTGTATGTACATGCTTCTCAGTAGATGAAGATAGAAATGAAGCTATTGAAGCTGCAAAACCAATAATTGCATATATACTATCAGGAATGAGTAAAGAAAGTGTTGAAAAGATAGGAATGGACTATAGTAAAGTTGAGAAAATTAGATATGAAATATCTAGAGGAAATATATTAGAAGCATGTAAAATTATAAATGAAGAAGATGTTAATAAATTAGCAATAGTTGGAACACCAGAAGAGTGTTTAAACAAAATTGAGAAGATAGTTAAGATAGGAGTTAGACATATAATACTAGGATCACCATTGGGGAAAGATAAGAAAAAAGCTATAAGTCACATATCAGAAATAGCTAGACAGCTAAAAGGTATCTAAGCCGGGGTGGCCGAGCCAGGCCCAAGGCGCGGGACTCGAGATCCCGTCCCCGTACAGGGGGCGTGGGTTCAAATCCCACCCCCGGCGCCAAGTACTAGTCTATGAATACTCTAATCTTTATTGGTGATCCATCTACAAGCTTTAACTCATCTCTAAGTTTTACAGGAGCTATGACTTCAATAATTTCAGGTCCATGATGAGTCTTCTCTATTATCAATACTGCACATGGTATATTTTCAAAATTTTCAATTCTTGCTTTAAAACATTTTACACTTCCAAATTTTCTTCCATTTTTCTCAAATCCGTGAATCATAATTCCTGGAAGTTTTGATAGTAGTAGTCTATTTTTAATATAGTCAGGGTATAATTTAACATTTAGTGTTCCTGGATATGGTTCAAATCCAAGCTTCTCTTTAAACTGCGTCCTGTACTCTTCAATACTCATATAATACCTCCCTTCTCCAAGTCCTGAAACTACAGTACCTGCTAATTCTATTATTGTCATATCTTCTAGATATTGCTTAACTGTGTTTATTATATATTTAACTACCTGTTGACCTCTAATTGAAAATTTTACTAATTTACCATTTCTCTCAATAATATTCTCCTCTTCAAGCTTCTTAACAATTCTATGTGCATTTTGTACAGTTGTTGAGAGTATTTTAGCTAAATCATTTAATGATAATTCTCTATAAGAGTCCTCAGTTATTCTAAGTCTCATTAATGCAAGTACATATGGTGTGAATTTTAGTAATGATGAGACATCTTGATCAGTGTGAGACAGGCTCCTCATCTCTCGGGCGCTGCCTCGCCTCATCAATCTTGTTAATAGTTTTAATCATGGTTAATTAATCTTCTCCTACTATAACTCTCCTGACTCTTCACTTTCAGAACCTTCCTCTCTAACTTCACCACCATCAGATGATGAGAGTCTTTGTAATAGTTCTGGAGTTACGTTTTCAGAAGCTCTCCAATATGCTACTTTTCCTCTCTTGATCTCTTTTACAAGACCATCTCTCTGTAGTAGTTTCAATGCATAGAATACTTGACTATGGCTTAGTCCAGTTCTTCTAACAATCTCATTTGTTGGTAATTCACCTTCTTTTAGTAGTAGTTCGAGTATCTGTTTCTTCCTTTCAATTACCTTAGATGTCTGTCTTCTAGGCATGTTTATCCACTATTACTATTTTAAGATCTGGATTTTTAAAATAACTACGTGAGGTCTATGTTTGAATAATGTGTATATTTAAGGACTTGATTGTCACTGTAACATTTTTATAAGCTTTCTAAATCTCGAATATAGTGAATAGTCAACATATATCTTCATTTTCAACATTTCTTGAAGTGTTTCAACTCTACCTCTCCTCTCTTCAATCTTATCAGTAACATATATGCTAAATGCGTTAGATCCAGCACCACTACCATAAGTCACTAGCAGTATTCTAGATCCAGGTTTTGCTATATCTAGAACATTTACAAGTCCTAGAAGTGCAGATGCATTATACGTATTTCCAATTCTATCAACTACAAGACCAGGCTTTACCTTCTCAATTGGAAAACCAAGTATAGATGCTGCACGTACAGGAAATCTAGCATTTGGCTGATGTATTATGACGTAGTCAAAATCTGATGGTTTAAGACCCATCTTCTCCATCAATCCTCTAGCTGCAGATATTATATGTCTAAAATATGCTGGCTCACCTGTAAATCCTTCACCATGAACTGGAAATAGACAACCATCTCTTCTCCAGAAGTCTGGAGTATCTGAACAGTATGAGTAGAAGTCTTCTATTACTGCACATACATCGTTTCTAGATATTATAAATGCGGCTGCACCAGCACTTGCACTATAGTCAAGATGTTCACCAGGCTCTCCCTGACTAGCATCTGTAGCAACTACAAGAACATTACTATACTTACCCTCTCTAACACTTAGATATGCTAAAATCATCATATCTGAAGCAGCTTTACATGCAAATTCTGAATCAACAGCTTGAACATTATATCTAGCTCCTAAAGCATCTATAAGTATTGACGCTATAGGTTTAACAGCGTAGGGTTTAGATTCAGTACCTACAAGTATTGCATCAATATCTTTTGGAGATATTCCAGCTCTAACAATAGCTCTTCTAGAAGCTTCAACAGCCATTGTAACTGCATCTTCATCATAGTTTTCAACAGTCTTCTCCTCAATTAAGTATAGATCACGAATTCTTAATGGATCATCACCCCACACTCTAGCAATCTCTCTAGTAGTTATCCTATACCTAGGTATGTAACATCCCCATCCAGATATTCCAAAACTCATACTTACACACCTTCGATAGATTTAGGTCTAAATTTTGTACCATAACATATTATTCCAATATTACCATCTCTCTTAACAACTCTAAATATTGGTTCAACAGGTATATCTTTATGAAGTTTAGATATGTCTAATACGTCAGATATTTGAGTTATTAATCTAATATTCATATTAACATTCTCAACAATTCCATGAATTATAGGTTTCTGTTTTTCAAAATCTACAGGAACTGAATGTAGAACTGTAAATTCTCTAAGTATAAAATTGCCATCTAGTAGACTAATCTTCTCTAAACTTGTACTACCACAAGAACATCTAGCTCTAGGCGGATAGTATACTTTTCCACATTTTAAACATCTAGAAGCTTCAAGTCTATAATATTCACCAATCCTTCTCCAATATCTAGGTACAGGTATTGAATAGTCTGGCACGACTTACGACTCTCGTCTAAGAATTAATACGTTACTCACTCTATCAGACCCACCAATATCACATACAAGTCCAACATCATGATCACCAACATCTTTAAATGGTTCTAACTGTAGAAGTTCCATCACTAACATAGCTGTGAGATACATACCACATGCACCACCAGTATATCCAAGACATTTCAATCCTCCACTAGCATTAACTACAATATCACTCCCAGGATCAAACCTGCCATCGGCTACTAGTTTGAAAGCTTTACCATATTCACATAGACCTAGAGATTCTATACTCAATATTCCAAATATGCTAAACTTATCACATACTTCAAATATTGTTGGTGAAAATTTACTAACAACATCTCTACACTTCTCTAATGTGTATAATCTTGTCAAATCTTCTCTCATAGTTATTGGAGTGTTGTAAGATACAGTTCTAAAATATTCAATACTAATCTTAAACTCCTTACTAGGTTCTGAACTTAATACTATACATGAAGCTCCATCTAGTGGTAATGCAGTATCAAAAAGTCTTATTGGATCAGAGACAACTTCACTATTCATAATATCCCTGATAGATAGTTTTCTTCTCATTGCAGCATATGGATTCTTACTACCATGCTCATGCATTTTCACACTCCACATAGCAATATCCTCATAACTGCATCCATACTTCTCCATGTATCTCTTAGTCATTAATGCTGCATGTACAGCAGGTGTTACACCATAATAAGACTCGTATGTGGAATCGCATAGATGTGATAGTACTTTACTAATTTTAACACTTATAAAATCTGCAATCTTGTCAACACCAACTACAGCAATCTTATTAGCATGACCAGACTTTATAAGTTGATATGCATATCCAATAGCTGCACAGCTAGAAGCATCTCCAAGCTCTATTCTAATATTTGGAACATGTTCTAGACTAACATACTCACACACATAGCTTGAAGAGAGAAGTTGTTCTTCGACAACTTCTGAAAATGCTGAAGCAAGAATAACATAGTCAAGATCATAGTCACCACACTTCTCTAATGCATCTATAAGCACTCTACCTGCAAGTTCTCTCAAACCTTTATCATAGTGTCTACCTGCAGTAATTACTGATATAGACTTAACATAGACTTTCTGCATAGTTTGTGACTAGAAAAATCGAATATAACTATTCTCTTAAAAAGTCTACATATGGAACCGGTAAGTATGATGGAGAAGCTTATTGAAGATGTGCTAAATGGCAAGGTTAAGATGCACGAACTTGACAATATATTAAAAAATTCAAACTCCGCAACATATGTAAGAAGGAGAGTAATAGAGAAGTTATGTAATGTTGAGTTAAAACACATTGGAAGTTATAGTATAGATTTTAATGATGTTGTTGGTAAAAATTGTGAAAATACTATAGGTGTAGTACAGATACCGCTAGGAATTGCAGGACCACTACTCATAAATGGTGAATATGCTAAAGGTCTATACTACATACCACTAGCAACAACTGAAGGTGCACTTGTAGCATCTGTAAATAGAGGTTGTAAAATTGTTACAGATAATGGTGGTGTAAATGTTAGAGTTATTAAAGATTTCATGTCAAGAGCACCAGTATTCTCATTTGAAAGTATCTTAGACGCATTAGAATTCTTAGAATGGATTGATAAGAATTTTAATGATATAAAAAAGATAGCTGAATCAACAAGTAGACATGCAAAGTTGATAGATATAGAGAAGTATATTATGGGAAATAATGTATGGCTTAGATTCAAATTCACAACAGGGGATGCAATGGGTATGAATATGGTTACAATAGCTGTAGATAGAGCTGTAAGATACATAATTGAGAACTTTCCAAAAGCAAGACTTGTAGCACTTAGTGGAAATATGTGTGTTGATAAAAAGCCAAATGCACTAAATCTCATACTTGGTAGAGGTAAGACTGTAATTGCAGAAGCTAGAATATCTAGAAAGTATCTAGAGGAGAAGTTTAATATAAAACCAGAAGATGTTGTAGATATTGTACATAGAAAAAATCTTCTAGGATCAGCATATGCAGCATCTTATGGATTTAATGCACATTTTGCAAATATTATAGCTGCAATATTCATAGCAACAGGACAGGATGTTGCACAGATAGTTGAGTCAAGCATGGGATTTACATGGGCAGAAGTTGATAGAGAAGGAAATCTCTACTTCACAATAACATTACCAAGTCTAGAAGTTGGAACTGTTGGTGGTGGTACAAGATTACCAACACAGCAAGAAGCGTTAAAAATACTTGGAGTTGCTGGATCAGGAAATCCCCCCGGTACTAATGCTCTAAAATTTGCAGAAATTATAGGTGCTGCAGTACTTGCAGGAGAGTTAAATCTACTTATAGCATTTGCAAGAAATGAATTAGCAAGAGCACATGAGAGATTAGGAAGAGGAAAATAGATACTCTTTAATAACGCCTTTTAATAGAAGTCTACGTGTTATATAAATCTTGCTAGCTTCACTAAGAACTGTTTAATTTTAGTTACTAGATTTTCAATATGCCACACAGGATTTACAAATATTATTAATGTTCCCTTACCATTAACATCGAAAAATGCTACTTTAAAGTTTGCAAAGTGGAATACTGCATAGTTGAACTTTCCTAACAGATCATCACTTATCTTCTTAGCTCTATCAACAATCTCTGTTATTGGTGAGAGATTTCGTATTGACTTCATTGTCAATGTGTTTGGTAGATGATGTACTATTGGCGATCCTGATGCATCAAGGACTACTGCACCTATTATAGCATCACCATCTATGAGCTCTCGAAACATTAACTCTTTTAACACTGCTGCAAGTGACTTTTCTGCTGCTTTCCTCTCTGGTGATACATATATTACAATGGTGGGTCCCCCTTCTTAATATCGTGTATCTTATTTAAATATTTTCCTCGCTGCATTTCATGACTTAATTAAACACTATGATCAGATTCAACTAGGAACTTTTTAACACATCTTGCAATTGCTCTAGCAAGTGGAACAGGCACAGCTTCACCAACCTGATTAAACTGTGCATCTTTTGGACCTAGAAATACATGATCATCAGGAAATCCTTGAAGTCTAGCTTGTTCCCTAACTGTTAGTAATCTATCCTCGTATGGGTGTATAAATCTCGAACATCCCATAACTGTTGGTGCAGGTTTGTTAGGATCTAATCTTACAAAATTTCTAAACATACCTTCATGACCTCTAAATTTTAATAATGCTTCATTAAATCTTAATTTTCTAATCTTTCTAAGCTTCTTCTCACTAATATGAACATACTCATGGTTAGGAATAGGTGCAGAATCTGGTGGTGGTAAATCACCAATAGCATCCCACACAGTCTTAATTTTTCTAACCCTCTCAGGTCTTAGTTCAATATTGCTTATAAAAACTCTCCTTCTAACACTTGGAGTACCGTAGTGCTCAGCTCTTAAGATATTGAAAAATATTTTTGAATATCCAACTCTAGAAAATTCTTCTTTAATAGCAGACCTCAACGGTTCTTGTGAAAGTTCTGGAACATTTTCTAATACAAATACTCTAGGTTGAATTTCACCAACAATACGTATAAAGTGAAGTGTGAGTTGACCAAGCTCATCAACATATAGTCTATCTAATGGATCTTCCATCCTTCTAGGATTGACAGCTGTAAATGGTTCACAGGGACTACCACCAATAATAACGTCAGGAACTTTACCTACAAGTCTAATTATGTCTCTACCTGTCAATTCTCTAATATCACATTGAAGAACAATACTTTCAGGGAAGTTGAAACTGAAAGTTTTAACACATATTGGATCAATATCAACACCAAGCTTCACTTTAAAACCAACATCTCTAAATCCACGACTAAAACCACCAGCACCACAGAATAGGTCAACTACAGTAAACATATCGTAAAAATATTATAATGCTATATTATAAAGTTCTGATATATGGCGAATGTGAAATACTTAAAAACACCTCTAAAAGATGATGATATTAAAAATCTACATGTTGGCGATATTGTATATATATCTGGAACATTAATAACAGCTAGAGATTTAACACATAGAGTTATAATAAAACTACTAGAAGAGGGTAAGATTAGTAAAGACATATTTAAAGGATGTGTAATATATCATGCAGGACCTGTAGTTAGGAGAGAGAATGATAAATGGCATATAGTGTCTATTGGACCGACAACAAGTATAAGGATGGAGAAGTATATACCAAGATTATTAAAACTTGCCAACGTCAAGATGATTGTTGGGAAAGGTGGTCTTACTAGAAGAGTAGTACCGATATTTAGAGATAGAGTGTGTGCATATGGAATATTTCCAGGAGGTTGTGGTATTGTTGCAGCAATACATGTTAAAGAGGTTATTGATGTAATGTTTTTAGAAGAGCTTGGAATTCCTGAAGCTATGTGGATTTTGAGAGTTGAAAATTTTGGTCCTATAGTTATAACTGTAGATTGTGAAGGAAATATTTTAGGTGAGTAGTACTTACAGTTTTACAGGTTCTACAACTAGTCTACTTATGTTACCTTCCTTCACAAAATCTATCTTGAATAAGTTATGCTTTATTGCTGTCATTCTTGCCTTCTTTATTGCGAGGTAGCGTTCAAGTTTTCTACTTGTCTTGATATCTGTCATCCATGTCTCCATTACGACATCTGCAATGTGCTCTACACCGAAGCCGAAGATTCCTTTTGTAGTCATTGCATATTGACTTGTTAAGAATGCTGTAATGTTGCTCCTATGATATGCAAGCTTCAGCTGATAGCTATATCTCCTAGCCATTGCTGGCTTGTCGACCCAGAAGGTTGACATTGAGTCTATGATTAGGCGTATATGTTGACCTTTCTCAACTTCAAGAACTTCATAAGCCTTGTCTAGAGCAAAGATTAGAGTATCAATACTCCACGGTACATAACTCTTCTTTGATTTAGTACTCTTCTTCTCACTACTAAGCTGTTCCTGTAGTGCAAAACGTGCTACGCGACTTAGACCGAAGAGGTCTATAACAACGATGTCAGGTGTCTTACTAGGCTTCTCAAAAGTCCATTCACGATCAGCACGATCCCACTGTATGGCCTCTGCAAGATTAAAAACATTATACTCATCAAAATCCATACCAAACTGCTTAGCTTGAACAATAACATCATAAAACTCCTGCTCAGTAGTGACGTAGATGACTTTATCACCAAGTTCAAGACCTTTCCAGGCAAAGTGTATTGCCAAGATAGACTTGCCTGTGCCAGGTTCACCACCAATAACAACCCAACTACCCTTAGGAACACCACCCTCAAGAGCATCATCAAGCTTATCAATACCAAAAGGTACACGGTAAATCTTCACTTCTCTAACCTTCTCTCTACTAACCTGCCTCTGAACCTGGACACTCTTCTTCTCCTCTTCCTCCTCTTTTTCAATCTCTTCCGCTTCTTCAGATGCTTCTACTTCCTCTCCTTCTTCAGAAACCTCTTCAGTTTCAGCTTCTTCTTCACTTTCCTCTACTTCCTCTTCCTCCTCTTCGAATTCTTCTTCATCTATAATTTTCCAAGTCATGTTTATTAGATAGATTGTGAATATCTTAAAAATCCTTGGCTTTAGAAAAGCATTTTAACCTTGTCTAAAATTCTAGTTTGAGAACATGGTAAATAACTTCAAGATTCCTAAAACGTTGCTAATTCTAGATTACATACTGGTAATTACGAATATTATTGGTTGGATAATAACGTTGATGTATTATAATGTTGTGTATACACTTCATGAAAATCCACTACTATGTAGAGGATCTCTATTTGGAATTGAGATTAATTGTGCTAGAGTTGCTACAAGTCCATACTCCTATATACATGTTGGAGGATATGACATACCTATAGCATTGATAGCTGTTGCATGGTTTACAACTAAGACAATATTATGCATATACTACATACTGTATGATAGGAGATTGATTGATGCTATATTGATACTATCTGTTATAGGTGTACCATTAATACCATACTTACTATACATAGAGCTTTATGATGTACATGCGATATGTACATACTGTACATTTCTACAATCTTTCATAATAATAACATTGATTGTAGCTATAGAGATTAAACTATTTATGAGAAAGATAAAGTTAAATCTTAAACAAATTTCTAGTAAAGTCTAAGGTACTAACAGGTATAGTACTGCCTTAGCTGTATGTAGCCTATTCTCAGCCTGATCCCACACAACACTTCTATCAGATTCTAAGACTTCCTCAGTAACTTCCTGACCTCTCTTCGCAGGTAGACAATGCATAAATATTGCATCTCTACCTGCAATATTCATAATCTCCATATTAACCTGATACTTTCTCATAGCTTCAATACGTTCCTGAGCTTCACTCTCAAATCCCATACTAACCCACACATCTGTATAAACAACATCAACATTCTTCACACCTTCCTCAACATCTTCAGTAAGTATGATATTTGCACCAGTCTTCCTACAATCATCTTCAACATCTTTAAGAAGTTTTGAATCAGGCCAATATCTACGTGGACCTACAATTCTAACTTCCCAACCAAGCTTAGAACCAATAACAACTAGACTTCTAGAGACATTTGAATTTCCATCACCTAGAAATGCAAGTTTAATACCACTTAACCTTCCCTTATACTCCCATATTGTTAATGCATCTGCAAGTGCTTGAAGTGGATGATACTTATCACTTAGAGCATTTATTATAGGTATATCTGAGTACTTAGCCATCTCTTCTAGAGATTGATGACTATATACTCTAGCTGCAATACAGTCAACATATCTAGACAATACTCTCACAGTATCTTTAATTGGCTCACCTCTACCAAGTTGAAGCTCTGATGGACTTGCATAAATAACCTGCATACCAAGCTCATAACCAGCAACTTCAAGACTAACTCTAGTTCTAGTACTAGGCTTTTCAAATATTAACATCAATACTCTACCAACATGTGAATTAATTAGTCTATAACCTGAATAGTATAGAAGTTTCATTTCTTTAGAAATTTCTAAAATTTTCAATACATCACTAGGAGAGTAGTCTAGTAGTGTTAGTAGATTTCTCTTTTTAAACCTCCTATATGACATATATAGATTAAGACAATTCTAAAATTAAAGATTCATCATCTCTCTCATAACATCTTCAACAAGCTTTTTAGTAAACTTATCAACAACACTTGAACCAACTGAAGATATTACAGATTCTGCAAGTTCAATATCTCTAACATAGTCAAGGTAGTATCTAGGTCTATAGTTTAGTACTAGATCTCTATCATATCCAACACATTTCAAAATTTTGAATATTTTAACAAAATTTATCTTTCCAGATGTGTGAAATATTGGTAAACCTCTACTACTGCCATCCTTATTGTCTAAGTATATTACTTCAACATATCCACTACTCATCAATAATTCTCTAGTAAAGTCTTTAACAGATCTCCTACCTGCAACATCAATAGCTATTCTCAACTTGTATGGTGCGATACTATTAGCAATATCTGACAATGTTTCAAAACTTTCAATCTTACTAAATCTCCACACAGTCTTAACTCCATACCTTGAAGCTTCATCAACAATATCAACCATATGGTCAACATCTTCAGGAACTTTCAATATAACTCTATCAACATTTAGATAGTCTAGAAGATTTAACAATCTCTCAATCACATCCTTACTCTGGTATTTCAATACTTTTATATATGAAATCCTATCTCTAAATATATCCTCAATCTCAGATGCTATTAATGGTATAAATTTTTGAAAATCTTCACTAACTATAAACTTTGTTAAGTCTAGTTCAAATTTTATATTTGACAATATCTCTAATATCTTCTCAAACTTCTTAACACCTTCTAAATTTCTAAGCTTTAAACTAGCTATAAGTCTCATACAACTTCACTCCACATATCACCTCTATAGCTAAACCTATATATGTTTAGTGAAATCTTACCTCTTCTCAATTCGTAATGTCTTACTTCAACACCATTTTCATACAATGTGAGAATTATCATACTTGGTATTCCTGATCCACCACCTCCACCCCAAGCTCCTGTTAATGATCCAGGATTTATGTGTAGTACATTGTTGAATATCTTTATGAATGGGCTATGTGTATGACCACTTATCAATATGTTTACATTCATTCTCTTTGCAATTTCTGTTAGTTGTACAATATTTCCTCTAGGTCTAACCTGATGTCCATGTATAACTCCAAATCTGATGTTTGATAGTGGATGCATGAATGTTACATGTTCAGGAAGGTCTAGATAGTCCATATTTCCCTGAACAGCATATGTTGTATGTGCTAGTGATCTAAACCACCTATACACATCTTCATCTGTAAAATCTCCACCATATACAGCAATGTCGAAAGGTTTCTCACTATGTATTAATTCTTCAAACTGTTTTGGAACTTCATCAGCTCTATCATGTATATGTGCGTCACTCATTATCAAAATCTTGACACCTCTCCTATCTGACATACTTTTCACTCAGTCTTATTAGAGTATGTATCTATCGTTATTTCTGCAATATCGTAACTATATGCTAAGAATCTTCTAATACTTTCAATTAGTAGTATGACATATGTTAATAGTTCACTAGCCTTAACCATACATAATGGACAGGCATGCTTCATTATGTTATCTACAAGCTTAATACTTACCTTTCTAAGTTCAACTCTCTTCTCCAATATTTCCTGTGCACGTTCAACATCTTTATCAACAAATGATTGAGTTGCTTCTCTAAGAATATAACATGCAGATTGACCAAGATCTGCAAGTTTTTGAAATACGTCAGTACTTAAGCTTAATGACACGTTTATAGATAGTATAGCTTTTGATAGATCTATAACACGTGTAGCATGATCACCACACCTCTCTATAGACTTTGCAACTATTAGAGCAGCTATAAGCTCTCTAGGATCTTCAATCTCCAATTTCGATAATAGTTTCTGATTTAGAATACCTTGATTTACAAGTTTGTAAACTAGCAGGTACAGTCTATCAATTTCTTCATCTTTAACAGATGAGTCAGGCAATTGATCAATAACTATATCTTTATCAGACTCTGCAAGAATTTTCAAACCTTCTCTAAGCATGTTAATAGCCATATTACTCATCCTCTTCAAAATTCTTCGTATTGGAAGTTCTTCAAGATTTGTTAAAAATCTAACAATCATCATATTATACCTCTCATCAACAATCTCGGCACCTGGAAGCTTTTCACGTATGAAATTCTTAACAATCTGCTTAACACCTGGATTATCTTCTTGAAACTTTACAACTACTGAAGATATACCTGATAAGTATAGTCCCATAATTTTTCTCAATGATCTAGCTAGATGTGTTGTAGATATTGTGACCTCTCTCATAGTATTGTTTGGTGATTGTTCCTCAGTCTGAGCGTATGGTTGTATTAATATGCTATCTTTAGCTCTCTTAAGTATTACAACATCACCAGGTTTTAATCCAAGTGCCTGTACCCACTTCTTAGGTATTGTTACAGCAATTGAAGATCTTCCTAATAGTTGAAGTTTTCTAAATTCTAAATCCTCTATGATATCCTCAGCTATGCGTTCTTCACGAGACATCACAGACTTCTATGTAGACTCTACGTTCTATCTAACTTATAAAGATACGCTCAAGTGTCTAATCTCTACCTCGTATTACATCTACATGGTATTGATCCACATTTTGGACATTTACCAGGATATTTCATCTTTACAGCCTCTTCCATATCTATACCTAGAAGATTACATAGACTTGCTAACCATGCAATAACATCAGCAACTTCCTCTTTAATATTCTCAACATTATTCTTCAATATCGCTCTACCAAGCTCACCAACCTCCTCTACAAGCCACATATAGGTCTTTTCAACCCCTCTAGACTTATCTCTCTCATAGTATAGCTTCTTCATAAGTTCTTGAAATTCTCTGAAAGTAGTCATGGAGTAGTATAATATCGCAACCGCTTTAAACTACTTGCTCAACTATTCAAATATAATGAAGATAGACTATAGAGATTTAGGATTGAAAGTTGGTTTAGAAATTCATGTACAACTTGACTCACCTAGAAAACTATTCTGCGAATGTCCAACAGTAATTAGAAATGATCCACCACACTTCAGGATAGTACGTAGATTAAGACCAACATTAAGCGAGCTTGGTGAAGTTGATCCAGCAGCACTTTGGGAATTTAGAAAAAGAAAGACATACATATATGAAGGCTACTACGACACTACATGTCTAGTAGAGATTGATGAAGAACCACCACACGAACCTGACCCATTCTCACTAGAGACAGCTATAATGATTGCAAAGATGTTCAATGCAAAGGTGTTTGATGAACTTTACGTGATGAGGAAGATAGTTATTGATGGATCAAACGTCTCAGGATTTCAAAGAACAATACTGATAGCACATGATGGATTAGCAACATTCTTCAACTACAAGGTACCTATATGGACTATAGCACTTGAAGAAGATGCTGCTAGAAAGATAGAAGAGACAGAGACATACGTAGTATATAGACTTGATAGACTTGGAATACCACTAGTAGAAATATCTACAGGACCACTAACATATTCACCACAGGAGATAGCTGAGATAGCTGCATGTATTGGATATAGTATAAAACTTACAGGTAGAGCAAAACGTGGAGCAGGAACAGTAAGACAAGACTTAAACATATCTATTGAGAAGGGTGCAAAAACAGAAATTAAAGGTGTTCCAGATCTATCACTAATACCTAAGATAATTGAGTATGAAGTTCAGAGACAGTTAAACTTACTCAAGATAGCTGAAGAACTTAGAAATAGAAATGTTAAAGAGGAAGATATTACAGAAGATGTACTAGATATAACTGACATATTTACAAACACAAAATCGAAAATATTGAAAGATATTATAAAGTCTGGAGGTAAGATTATAGCATTAAAACTTCCAGAAGGTTTTAGAGGATTATTAAAAGTTGAAATACAGCCAGGCAGGAGGTTTGGAACAGAACTTGCAGATTATGTTAGAGCATGGACATATCTTAAAGGAATAATTCACAGTGATGAACTTCCAGCATATGGAATAACTATTGATGAAGTACAGAAGATATATGAGAGAACTGGAGGTAGACCATTCATAATAATTGCAGGAATTCAAGAGACAGAGCTATACGATGCTGTAGATGTACTTGTTAAGAGATTGAAATATGCTCTAGTTGGTGTACCTGAAGAGACTAGAGCAGCAAATCCTGATGGAACTACAAGATTCATGAGACCAAGACCAGGAAGTGCAAGAATGTATCCTGAGACTGATCTTAGACCAATAAATACTAGAAAGATAGTTATCGAGATTGAGAAGATGAAAGTTGAGACTATAGATCGTAGAGTTGAGAGGTATGTATCTATGGGTGTTAGTAGAGAATTAGCAATACAAGCTGTAAAATCACCACATGCAGAATTTATCGATAGATTAATAGATAAGTATGGAGATAAAGTATCTCCAAGTATAATAATATCAACAATATTAATAACATTGAAAAACTTACAGAAAGAAGGTGTAGATATCTCAAAAATATCTGAAGAACATATTGAACAATGTATAGAACTACTAGCAAAAGATGTAATAGTTAAAGAAGCTATTCCTGAGATATTAAAAGAAGTTTCAAAGACAGGTATGAAACCTATAGAAGTTGTAGAGAAGTTAAATTTGAAGAAGTTGAAGTATGAGGAAGTTTTAGAGAAAGTTAGAAAACTTATACAGAATGTAGATGTTAGAGATGTAAATAAGCTTCTTGGAATATGTATGAGAGAGTTGAGAGGTAGAGCAGATGTTAATGATGTTAGAAGAGCTATATCACAGATAATCTCAGGATAGTTTTAAGATTCTTGATAGTACGAAAATATCTTTAAATACTTACATACCTGTAATCAGTATAATGCCTACAGCCTACATAGTTACCGATACTCTGGGAGTTGTTGCTCTCGATGAGGAAGGTAATGTTATTGGTAAAGTACTTTATGAAGGTACTGACCAGATAGTTGCTCAAAAGCTTACAAGTATTGAGAAAGGTGAGGTAATTCCTGAACTTGTTAAACTTGTAGAAGAGTTGAAGAGTAAGGGTTACGATACTATAATTCTAGAACATAAAGAACTTGCTAGAAATCTAGCATCTGTAGTTAAGGATGTTGAAATTAGAGCAGAAATTCCAAGTAAGGGTGGTGAACTATTTAGAGAACATTTCTTAGACAGGTACTTGAAGGAGGTCTATGGAATTGAAAGTTTTGAAGAGTACTATAAGAGAGTATATGACTTAACAGTACTTCAAACAAGATTAAAGTTGAGGAAAGCAGCAGAGAAGAGAGACCTATTCATCGCAAATGCAATAAGTGCAGTTGATGATTGTGATAAGATGATGAACTTGATGGCTTCAAGATTAAGAGAGTGGTATGGACTACATTTCCCAGAGCTTGAAGAACTTGTTAGAGATCATAGAGACTACGTGAGACTACTATACGAGCTTGGTCATAGATCAAACTTCACAGTTGAGAATATTAGAAAGATAATTCCAAACATATCTGAAGAGAGAGCTAAGAGAATTGCAGAAGCAGCAGAGAAGAGTGTTGGTGCTGAAATGGCAGAATTTGACCTTGAAGCTATAAGATCATACGCTAGAATATTCATAACAGCACTTGAAGCAAGAAGAAAACTTGCAGAATACATTGATGAAGCTATGAAAGAAGTAGCTCCAAATATTAGAGAGCTTGTAGGTTCACTACTAGGTGCAAGATTGATAAATCTTGCAGGTGGATTACTAAAACTTGCACTACTACCAGCATCAACAATACAGGTACTTGGAGCTGAAAAAGCACTATTTAGAGCATTAAGAACAGGAGGTAAACCACCTAAGCATGGAGTAATATTCCAATTCCCTGAAATATTCAGAGCACCAAGATGGCAGAGAGGTAAAATTGCTAGAGCACTAGCAGCAAAATTAGCAATAGCTGCAAAAGCTGATGCATTTACAGGAAACTTCATAGCACCAAAGTTGAAGGAAGAGTTAATGAAGAGAATACAGGAGATTAAGACACTATACGCAAAACCACCTCCAAGAAAACCAGAAGCTAAAGCTAGAGCAAAACCAGCACCAAGAAAAGCAGAGACTAAAGGAACAGCACCAACACCACCTCCACCACCGCCAGCACCACCTAGAGGTGAAAGAAAGCCTGCACCTAAAAAGTAAGAATTATAATGTTATCAATACTTCATGCAGTTTCACAATATTTAAAACATGTCCTTGGTAGTGGTATACTGTACATAATTGTAATTACTGGAATTATATCATTCTTATCAAACTGTGTACCTTATCTAACAGTTCCATACTTAGCAATAATATTTGTATATACATCAATGTTTTCAAATAACATACCTACAATACTTCTAATAGTATTCATATCAAGCCTAGGTGCAGCACTTGGAAAAATTGTTGTATATCTTATAGGAAAGTCATTTAGAAGATTTATAGTTGGTAAAGTTAATGATAGAGATATAGAACTATTTAATAAACTTGCAGATAAGGGTATATTTTTTGCAATTTTTCTATTTGCAGCTACACCATTACCTGACGATGTTTTATACATAATTGTCGGAGCTTTAAAATATAGTCCATTAAAATTCTTCTTAGCATGTTTATCAGGTAAGTTTGTAATAACAGAGTTTGTAGCCTTATCAGGACAGGTAATGGGTGAGGTTTTACCTACAGGTGTTGTTGTAGTTTTATCAATAATAATTACCATAATTGTCATATTGATAATTAGGAGAGTAGATTGGAATAGACTTATCAAAACTATGCTTGATTACGGGATGTTGAAAACTATAGACATAGCTATACACAACCCCAAATACTTTCTAAAGAGTAGTAGAGATCAGTAACACCGGTTCCACATCATCTATCAGTGTTGGCAGGCCGACATCATCTATATTGTTCTTGATGCTGACTCTATCTCATCCA